>Ga0256837_1000017_pt1 | contig 151857 bp, 141 predicted proteins | sample 4562384metaG_FD_185976 | JGI IMG/M metagenome (GOLD analysis project Ga0256837, IMG submission 185976) | Hydrothermal vent microbial communities from Guaymas Basin, Mexico - 4561-384 | ecosystem: Environmental > Aquatic > Marine > Hydrothermal vents | place: Mexico: Guaymas Basin | collected...
ATCAACCTGTAAGTATTTTTGTAACAGGTGCTGTCAATAAACCAGGGCTTTATGATGGACTATCTTCCGATTCTGTTATTCAATTTATCGATAAAGCACAAGGTATAGAAGCAAACAGCGGTAGTTATAGAAAAATAAAAATTCTTCGTCAAAACAAAGAGATAGAAAATATAGACCTTTATCAATTTTTACTCAGTGGTTCTTTAAAACTTTTTCAATTTCGAATGGGTGATGTTATAGTTATAGAAACTATTGAAAACTACATAGAGATTAGTGGAGATGTAAAACGTCCTTATAGATTTGAGATGAATAAAAGCTCTGTTTTACTCGAAGAGGTTTTAGATGTTGTGATTCCTAACCCTACTCTTACAAATTTTACTATTACAAAATACAATCAAGACAATGAACAAGAGATAGAGATATTCTCTATTAAAGATAATTTAAACAAGGTTGTTCACAGTGGAGAGAGTATCAACTTTATTCCAGACCACTCTCCTAATAATATATCGATAACTATTAGTGGAGAACACTCAAATATACATAATATTGTAGTTAAAAAAGGAACATCTCTACAAGAAGTTTTTGATACTATTGCATTAAATAATATGTCAGATGCTGATTCTTTTCAACTTTTTCGAAAAAGTATCGCTATTGAACAGAAAAATCTTTTATTATCTCAACTCGATGATTTAGAATCCAAAACATTAACAGCTGGTTCTTTAACTGTAGAAGAATCAACTATACGTAAACAGGAAGCATCACTTGTTCAAAACTTTATTGAACGTGCTAAGAAGATAGAGTATAAAGGTCAAGTGATTATAAATAAAGAGAGTAATCTTTCAAATATCTTCTTAGAAGATGGAGACAATATCTATATACCGAAAAAAAGTAATATGATTATTGTACAAGGTGAAGTTATGCTCCCAAGTGCTCAAACATTTGTAGAAGATATGAGCTTTGATGAATATATTAACTCTTGTGGTGGGTATAGTTTTAGAGCTGATGATGAAAAAATTCTCATTATTCAAAAAAATGGGCAAGTTTTTACATACGATGCTACTACATTTTTTGGTGATGACTATAAAGTGAAAGCGGGTGACTCTATACTTGTACTTGGAAAAGTTGACACTAAATATCTTCAAGTTGTAAAAGATATAACACAAATTATCTATCAGTTAGCATTAGGTGCTTCTGTTGTTCTAAGATTTTAAATCTTAGAACTTCTATTATTTATATCTGCTTATTAAGATGAAAATCCACTACTAAATCCATCTTTTTTCACAACTATCTGCTTCTGTTTCTCTTTACGTTTAGTATCCTTTTCTACAAATATCTTTTTACGAGTCACAGGGTCTAACTCTGTATAATACATAACTGCCGAATAGGTTGAAGGTGTAGGAGTAAACACTTGAGCTTGTTCTGGATTCATCTTTAACTCATCTGTTGTAAAACGCTTGAGTTCGTGCATATCTTTCTCTTTACATCCGGGATGAGCTGCTATAAGATAATATGTAAGAAACTGTTTTTTTCCTGATTCTTTATTCAATTTATCATACATCTTTTTAAAATCTATAAGTGTCTGTTTCCCAGGTTTTCCCATCAACTCTAATACGTGTTGTTCTGTATGCTCAGGAGCTACTTTCATCTGTCCAGATATATGATTATCTACCATCTCTTTAAGATAACTATAACCATATTTTTTATCTGCTGTTATGAGGTCATAGCGTACACCACTTGCAACAAAAGCTTTTCTTACACCTTCAACTTGACGAACTTGTCTTAAAAGATTTATATTTCGTGAATGGTCAACTCGCATAGTTTTACATAGATGAGAAGCATCTACACAACGTTGATGTTCACATGTTCCAAGTTTAAGTTTTTTTCCACACTCATATCCATACATATTTGCAGTTGGGCCTCCTACATCGGAGATAATCCCTTTATAATCTTTATATTTATTAAAATCTTTTGCTTCTGAAAGGATATTTTTTTCAGAACGAGTTCTAATAGTTCTACCTTGATGCACACCTATCGCACAAAAATTACACTCTCCCCAACATCCGTGGTGTGTCATTATAGAAAACTTAATAGTCTCTAAACATTTCACTTTCCCATGCTTCGCATAATATGGATGTAGTTCTCTAGTAAAAGGTAGATTAGAGTTCGCATCCATCTCATCTTCATTCAGATAATCACAAGGAGCATTTTGAATAAGATAACGTGTATCTACTTTTTGACATAGACCTTTTGCAGAGATAGGGTCATTATTATCATAAAAATCATCAAAAAGGTCTATATATTTTTCTTTATCATCTAAACACTCTTGATGTGATGGAAGTTGAATATGTTCATAGTTTGGCTCTTTAGAGATATAACATATCCCTCTAATATCTCTAAATTCTTTCTTATCTCTTAATGCAAATGTCAACTCTTGTAAAGCTATCTCACCCATACCATAGAGTAAAATATCCCCTTTAGCATCAAATATAACTGGTTTTTTAAGTTTATTTGACCAATAATCATAATGAGTCACACGACGCAAACTCGCTTCTATACCACCTAAAACTAACGGAACAGTATTTTTAAAATATCTCCGAATAAGATTACAATAAACACTCAAAGCTCTATCTGGACGTTTATTATTTTTACCCCCTGGTGTATAGTCATCAGAGTTTCTAAACTTTTTTGTAGCTGTATAGTTACTTACCATACTATCTACACTACCACCACTCACACCCCAATAAAGTTTTGGTTCTCCAAGACGCATAATATCATCAGGAGATTTAATATCTGGCTGACCTATCATCCCTACACGAAACCCCATTCTCTCAAGCATACGTCCAACCATAGCTACACCAATAAATGGAGAGTCTATATAAGCATCGCCACTCACAAGAATAACATCACAATAATCCCATCCTCTCGCATCCATATCGGCACGAGTTGTTGGGAGGAAATCTTTTGCTGTAAAAGTTTTTGTATCTCGTTTAGGCTGTTTTGTTTTACTTCTTCTACTCAATTTTTATACCAACTTCGCCACAGTTTGCCCATAACGAACATCTTCACCAGCTTCTACCTGTAATTTAAACATATCTTTCTCAGCTAAAATAATAATAGTAGAACCCATCTCAAAACATCCAAAATCATCACCTTTTTTAAGGTGTAAATTTTCAAAATTATATTCTTGTGGTTTTGTGGCTACTGCATTTGTTTGAATGCGAGGTTCAAAGTTTACTCTCATTCCTCCAACATTTAAAGCACTCACTAAAATCATAAAAAATCTTTTTCCTGAAGAAGTTTCACAATGGATAACTACTCTCTCATTCTCTATAAAAAGATTAACTCTTTTTTTCAATGAAGGCATATTAACAGGATAAAATTTCCCTGGAATATGTACTGACTTTAAAACTTTTAAATCTATTGGAATATGGTAACGATGATAATCTTTTGGAGATAAATAAAAATTCAAAAAAGTTCCATGATGAACAGCCTCTTTCTCCTCTTGAGTAAACTTAGAACCTATAAAATCATCAGCTTTATACTCCATCCCTTTAATCTGAAGAGCATACTCTTTTTCTAATGCCCCACACTCCGATATAAAAGAGTCACAAGGAGAGATAAAGTCAGTTGCCTCTAAAGAGTATTTTCTATCCTCTTTTAACTTTCTTGTAAAAAGTTTATTTAAACTTTTATAACTACTCGATGGCTCAAACTCATCCATATTTAGACCCATTAAACCTACATATGAACTATTTACTATCTTTTGAAACCAAGTTGGGAACTCTTTATTTGCAAATTTTCCAAAACTTTGTGAAATTGCTGATGTTATATGTCTTTTTTCCATAACCCTATCCTCTCCTCTTTTTACTTCTTTCTTCTTGTATCTTTCTTTTTGCTATTTCTTCTATAAGAACAGTTGCATAAGAGCCTTTAGGAAGAGTAAAATTCATCTCATATTGTGCTTCTACTGGATTAAATCTTCCCTCTATCTCTGTTGGGTATATCCACGCATAACGTCTTGCACCATCTACATTTATAGTATCATCAAACTCTTTCTCTATCTCTCCAGCTTGTCCCGATGCAATTCTTACTTTTTTCCCACATAAAAGACCTGTTACTGTAATAGCTCTCTCATTAAAACGTTGAAAATCTTCTGGACTCTCATCAAAATCAAAAAGTTTTCCATGAGGGTAATGCTCCATCAAATCTCCAGCCATAAGTTTAAATGGATGTGATTGCTGTTTCATCTTCTTTACCTCATCATTTGGCATATTTAAAAGTGTTGTTATCTCCTCAACTTCAAAACTACTCACAAGAGAGTTTATCTCCAAACGACGACTTAACCATAAGTTAAAAAGATGACTTTGATACGCATTTATAAGAAGTTTTTTTACACGAGGATTTCTCTCTCTCGCTTCACCTTTAGCTAACTTCTCTCCAAGTATATGGTTATCCCCATCATTTCCAAAACGTTGATACCCAAAAAAGTTAGGTATACCATTTTTTTCAATATTTTTAAGTGCTTCATCTATCTTTTTTGCAGAGGTAGGATTTACCTTTTTCACTTTTATATAAAATCTATTCCCTTTCAGATGCCCTATTCTTATCTTATTGTTATGGTAAGTTTTAGAGATAATTTTTATACCATCAAAGTTAAATCCCTCTAAAGCCTCTTCATACTGTTTATGTATAGAGATATACTGTTTTGTCATAGCGTGTTTATCTTTTAAACCTGCATACCCTATATCTCTATTTTTAATACCTAAATATCTTGCTATCTGTCCTATCATCTCATTTGTAGAAAGGTTCTTTTTTCTTACAAAAAGTATAAGATGCTCTCCCTCTCCTGAAAACTCATAAAGAGGTATCTCCTCTACTACAAAATCTCTAGGAGATTGTTTGAAATGAAAATCTATACTTGAATGTGCTAACGAATAAAATCTATCCATTCTTTTTCCTTTATTTTAATTTTTATTAAAAATGATGTGCTTTACATCTATTTATATATCTATCTCTTGTTGCTTTAGCAAAAATATTTAGTTTTACCCTATTTTGAGAAGCTCTTCTTTGTATTGTTTTTAACTGTCGTTTATCAAAGGCTATCAACATCTCATACTCCTCTCCACTACAAGCAATATCTTTAGAAAGATGTTTAATAAATCTGAACCCTACTCTATTTACTGATGCAAGTTTATCCAAATCACTAAACAAACCATCTGAAATATCCATTCCAGCACTTAAAAAACGAGTACTATTTTTTATAAACTTCTGTTGTAGTTTTATATCTACAAATTTTGACTTTTTATGAAGAGAACCTTTATTAAATAGCTTTTTCAAATCTTTTGATGATTTTCCTAAAATACCTGTATAAGCTAAAAGATGATTTTTTTGTAATCCCTTTCTTGTAAGTGGTTTTTGAGTCTGAGAAATAATTGTTATAGTTATATCTAACTTTGTATTACTTATAGTATCTCCACCTATTATCTCCATATCATACTCTTTTGCTACATCTAAAAAACCTTGAGCTAACTCTTTCATCTGAATTTTAGTTATATCTTTAGGCATAGCAACACTTAGTAGTGCATATTTAGGTTGTGCATTCATAGCTATGGCATCGGAGATATTAACTAACATCGCTTTTCTTGCTATTTGATAAAAATTCATCCAATCTATTTTAAAGTGAACATTCTCAAAAAAAGCATCTTTAGAGTATACAAACCCATCTATTAATGCACCATCATCACCAATATTTTTGTTTTTAAATTGTGATATAAAATAGTTTTCTGAGTTCATATTAACGGCTCTTCCTTCTCCATTTGATTAGATAGAAATTATAGCATAAAAGGGTATGCTACAATAACATCTTAAAATTAAGGAAACAAACGATGTTAAACTTCACAAATAAACCGATGTTCGAAATTATAGATATATTAAAAAATAATTTACAAAATATAGATGAAAAAAAAATAGTTGAATTTACTATATTCAATCCAGATACAGTAACATCTACCTACTCTGGAAATATGATAAAAATTGATGAAAAAAAGTATCTTTATAGAAGTTACAAATCATGGTTAGATTTAGCTCAATCTTTACATTGTAGGATACTTACACCAATCATACAATCAAAGTATATTGTTCTTATGAGATTTGAAAAACTTCATAAAGATAACAGTTTTCATCTAAAGATAGTTGATAAAGAGGAAAAATATGGCTCAGAATCTATCTTTTCAAAAATATATAAAAATGAGGAAAGCTCTTTTATCTTTCACTATAAAAAAGCATTGGAAAATGTTCATATTGATACAAGAATACGTATATTAAATCTTGGTGTCAATAGTGGAGATGAGTTTGAAATTATTCAAAAATATGCTAAAAACTTTAAACAATTAGAGTTAGTTGGAATAGATTATTGTACCTCTGCTATTCAATCAGCGCAAGAGAGATTTAAAGATGAAAACAATATAACTTTTTATACTCACGATATAAACAATTTATCTTCACTCGAACTTGGAGAGTTTGACCTTATCATTAGTATAGGAACATTACAAAGCTCAAATCTTGAGTTTAATAAACTGCTTATCTCCATAGTTCAAAACCAGTTAAAAAAAGATGGAGCTATTATTTTAGGATTTCCAAATTGTCGCTGGGTAGATGGAGAGATGATTTATGGTGCTAAAGTAAAAAACTATGCTTTTAGTGAGATGGGGCTTCTCTATAAAGACGTTATATTTTCTAAAAAATATCTACAACAAAAGAAGTTCCGAGTCACTATTACAGGGAAAGATTATATATTTATAACAGGAACTTCTATACGATAAATATCTAAAATAATGGTATAATTTTTCATCAAATATAGGGGAACTATTTTTATGAAAATATTAGTATCAGCATTGGAACATTCAGCAAATATTCATCTAAAATCTTTGAAAAAAGAGTTAGGTGATAGTGTAGAGTTTATAGGAATTTTTGACAAATCATTAGGAAATTCTATCATAGATTTAAGGTCACTTTCTATTATGGGGTTTGTCGATGCACTAAAGAAGTTGCCATTTTTCTTTCAACTTAATGCACAGATGGTTACATTAGCCAAAGATGCAGATAAAATTCTCCTAATAGACTCATCTGGTTTCAATCTTCCTCTTGCAAAAAAGATAAAGAAAAAATACCCAAATAAAGAGATTATATATTATATACTCCCTCAAGCATGGGCATGGAAAAAGAAACGTATACCTGTTTTAGAAAAAAATATTGACCATCTCTGTTCTATTCTCCCTTTTGAAAAAGATTATTACTCCAAAACAGCACCTATTCATTATGTAGGGCACCCTCTTTTAGACCAGATACAAAATTTTAAAACAGACCTCAACGATGAGATAAAAACAATTGTATTTATGCCCGGAAGTCGTAAGGGTGAGATTAATAAATTGATGCCTATCTTTCACAAACTACAAGAGAAACTCTCTCAAAAGGCTTTTATTGTTATTCCAAACTATTTTTCACAAAAGGAGATAGATGAGCTCTATGGAGACATATCTAACTTTGAGAGAAAAACAGATGCACATAAAGCACTCTATGAAGCAGATTTTGCTTTTATATGTAGTGGTACGGCAACACTTGAAGCTTCTCTTATAGGAACTCCTTTTATCTTAGCCTATATTGCAAAACCTTTAGACTATTTTATAGCTACAAAATTTATAAAAATAAAATATGTTGGACTTGCAAATATTATGTTTGAAAAGATGAATGGTACAACTATCCATCCAGAGTTTATACAAGAGAGTGTTACACTAGAGAATCTTCTTCTCTCCTATCAAGAGTATAAACGGGAAGATTTTTTAAACAACTCCAAAACATTAAGAAAATATCTTCAAAATGGAAGTTCAAAAAATGTTGCTAAATTAATTTTATAAAAAAAGGGATACAATGAAAATTTTACACACATCAGATTGGCATATAGGTCAAAAGTTTATGGGTAGAAGTAGAGAGGAGGATCATAAAGCATTTTTTGTATGGTTAGATAAAACTATCAAAGAACAAAATATAGATATACTTATAGTAGCTGGTGATATATTTGATACAGGAACTCCTCCAAACTATGCACTTGAACTCTATTATAACTTTTTAAAACAGCTCCTCTCTATTCCTAATCTATATGTGATTATTACAGCTGGTAATCACGATGCTATCTCTACACTTAAAACATCAAAAAAACTTCTCGAATCTATGAATATTTTTGTTATCACTTCAGGGGAAAAAGATGAAAATGAGCTTATCCCTATATATAAAGAGAATAGACTTAAAGCCATTGTTTGTGCTGTTCCTTTTTTAAGAGATAGTGTAGTAAGAGGTTCTATCAGTGGTCAAACAGTAAGTGAAAAAGAGAATGCCCTTAATATCGGGATAAAAAAGCATTACACAGATATTTATGAAAAAGCTATTGAACTCTCAGACAATAAAAACATTCCTATCATCGCAACAGGACATCTTACAACGGTAGGTGGTAGAACTAGTGAAGGTGAAAGAGATATTTATATTGGTGGAACAGTTGATATTGGTAGTGATTTTTTAGGAAAACTTTTTGATTTTGTAGCACTTGGACATCTTCATATAAACCAAACAGTAGATGTTAATCATGTAAGATATAGTGGTTCGCCAATACCTCTTAGTTTTTCAGAAAGTAAACAGAAGAAAAAAATAAATATTATAGAGTTTAACGATACTCATCCAACACTCCCCATAGTAAAAGAGATAGAGATACCTCTTTATAGAAAATTACAAGTGATAAAGGGAGATTTTGAATCTATACAAAAAGAGTTAAAAAATATAGAAGATAAAACAGTATGGATAGAGATACATCTCAAAGATAACAATCCAATCTACACAAATCAAGTGATACGCGAATATGCCAATACAATGGATTTAACAATATTAGCAATAAAGATAGATAACAGGTTACGAAAACTAGAAGCAAAGGCATTAAAAGTAACTAGCTTAGATGAACTTACACCAAATGATGTTTTTCAAAAAAGATTAGAGTTAGAAGAGATAAAAGATGAAAAATTTATGAAAGAGCTTACTACAAGTTTCAATACAATAATACAAAAGGTAGTACTAGGATGAAAATAGTAAAATTAAGAGCTTTAAATATAAACTCATTAAAGGGTAAAATAGAGATCGATTTTCGCACTTTTTTAGAGGATAATGCACTTTTTGCAATTACAGGAGCAACAGGTTCTGGGAAAAGTACCCTTTTAGATATTATAACATGTGCGTTATATGGAAGAACACCTCGACTAAAAAATCCACCTAATGAGCTAATGTCAAGAGATACTGGAGAATCTCTTTGTGAAGTTGAATTTGAGATAAAAGGTGATATATATCGCTCATCGTGGAGTCAAAAAAGAGCTAGAAAAAAAGCTGATGGTAAATTTCAAACTGCCAAAATGGAACTATCTAACCTAAAAACAGATAAAGTTATAAAATCAACCCTTAGAGATGTACCAAAGTATATAGAGGAACTTTCAGGTTTGGATTTTGATAAGTTTACTCAATCTATGATGTTAGCACAAGGAAGTTTTGATGCCTTTTTAAAAGCTAAAGAATCTGAACGTTCCAATTTACTAGAAAAGATAACAGGAACACAGATATATGCAAATATCTCTAAAGAGATATTTGATAACTACTCTTCACTAAAATCTGAGATAGATTTAGATATGAAACTATTAGAAACATCACTATTACTAACTCCTCATGAACTAGAGGAGAAAAGAAAGAGATTAAATGACAACAGAGAAGATAAAAAACTATTAAATAAAAAAGTCGAAGAGTTAGAAGAAACTAGAGTATGGTTTAAAACAGTTCAAGAGTTGGAGTTAAAGAATAGAGAAGATAGTGAACTTTTTTCTAAAATTTCTAAAGAGAAAGAGGAAAAAAAAGAGAAGTTTATAAAACTAAAACTAGCAAATCAAGCTTTAAATATAGAATCTATCTATGAAGAGTACAGTAGTTTAGAAAAAAGTATAGTTAACGATGAACAAAAAAATACTCAACTCCTTTTAGATTTGGAAAATTTAGATAAAAATTTAGTAACCTCAACCACACAATATAATCTAGTTGAAAATGAGTATTTTGAACTAAAAAAGATATTTGATATTGAGATAAGTAAGATAAAGAAAGTAAGAATAGTTCAAACACAAATAGAAGAAACAGAAAAAAATTTAAACAAGTTAAAAATAGAGATAGATACAAAAATAGAGCAACAATCAAAACTCAGCACAGATGATATTCTCAAAAAAGAGTTTCAGCAAAAAAGTGAGATAGAAAAAAAAGAGATAGCCTTAGATAAATTAAAAAACATAACACAACAAGCTATACAAGAGTATAAGAAGATAGAACTAAACTCTAGCGATGATAGAAAAAAAGAGAATGTATATCGCACCGAACAACAAAAGATAGTAATGCTGATAGACTCTTTAAAAGATTATGATGAGATTATAGCTAATATTAAAAATATTGAAGAAGCTAAAATAGAAAATACAAAAGAGTATCAGTTTTCATCAAAAAATATCACGATACAAAATAGATTGAAAGAGGAACTTCAAAAGCATATAACTACTCTTCGTAAAAAAAGAGAATCGGAACTTTTAATAAAGAAATATGAAGATGACAGAAAACAGTTATCAACAGGAGAAGAGTGCTTTTTATGTGGTTCTAAATTTCATCCATTTATAGAAAACAATAGTCTTATTATAGATGAGGAACAAACAGCTATATTAATAGATACAAAAGAGATTGAACTTAAAAAGTGTGAAGATGATTTAAAACTATTAGAATCAGATTATACAAAACTAGAGATGAAGATACAATCTTCAACTTCAACACTCCAAGAGCTAAAAAATAGGAGAGAGGAAACTATTGAACTATTTAAACAAGAGAATATAGAACTAAACAGTGCAACAAGAAAAAATTTAGAACAAAAGATAGCTATACTAGATGAAAATATAAACATAATAGTGCAAAGAGGAGATATAAAAGAGAGACTCCTTAAAAAAAGAGAAAAAGTAGAGAAAGATTTAAGCTTAAAACAGAATGAGCTTTTAGAGTGTGAAAGAGAGCTTCATCAAATCATTATAGATAAAAAAGAGTGTGAAACAAAGTTATTCTCTTTAGAAAATGAGTTAAAGATAGATAGTAAAGATAAAGAGGGGTTTCTCTCTACTATCCAAGAACTAAAACAAAAATCGATAGAGATACTCAATATAACAGATATAGACAATTATGAGTTAGAACTACAAAAAAATCTTCAAAATCTTCAAGAAAAACAACATTTAATAAATCAAGAGTTAATCTCTATTAAAACAAAGAATATAGAGATAGCTAAGCAGGAAAAAGATTTAAAAGAGAAGATAGTTTCTTCGAAACAGAGAGTAAATCAAGTGAAACAGAGAGTGGAAGAAGAGTTGAAAAACAACTGTTTTGAAGATTTACAATCTTTTAAACAGGCGATAGTTTCAAAAAAAGAGAGAGAAATATTAAGCGATATTTGTCAAACAGTAGAGGATAACTTCAAAAAATATCAAACACTTCATATAAATAGTTCTAAAACTTTACAAAAACACAAAGAACAGGATAGAAAAGAGATAGAAATTAATAATTTAGAGAGAGAACTTCAAGAGTTAAAAGCAAAAATAGAAAATATTCAACTAGAGATTGGAGCATTATCTCAAGCTCTTTTTCAAGATGAAGAAGACAGAGAGAAAAACAGCTCTAAAATAGCTCAATTAGAGAAGAAAAAAGAGGGTTTTAAAGTATGGGTGAAATTAAATGAGATGATTGGTTCAGCTGATGGTAATAAGTTTTCAAAATTTGCACAAGGTATCACACTTGACCAGCTTATAAATTTAGCAAACAACCATTTAACTCTTCTCTCAAACAGATATGAGTTACAAAGAAGCACTAAAGAGAAACAGCTTTTAGAGATAGAGGTTATCGACAGCTTTCAAGGAGATACAACGAGACCAGTAGCCACTCTATCGGGTGGGGAGAGTTTTATAATAAGTCTTGCCCTTGCATTAGGACTTTCACAACTAGCTAGTCAAAAAATTGCGATAGATTCACTCTTCTTAGATGAGGGATTTGGTACTCTGGATGAAGAAAGTTTAGAAACAGCATTAAATGCCCTCAATCTACTCCAAAGTAGTGGTAAAATGGTAGGTGTAATCTCTCATGTAGAAGCACTCAAAGAGAGAATACCCTTACAGATAAAAGTAGTTCCTAAAGGTGATGGAACTAGTTTTATTGAGATGTAAGAAATAAATTTTTAAATAGGAAAAAAATGACAACTATACAAATAGAAAAAAATATAACAAAGTTGATAAAAAGCTTTTCAAAAGATAGTTTTATATTTGAGTTTCTTCTAGCCTATGGAGAACCAAAGGTTCCCTCAAAGTTTTAGATTTCAGTTGTCAGAAGATGAGTATCAAAACTTGACATCACAATTTGTGACCTCAAGTTTATCATCTTCTAAGCATGGAGGTAGAAGGCATCTTCCTTTTGCATTTACAGAACAAGGTGTTTCTATGCTTAGTGCTATTTTAAGAAGTGATATAGCAATAGAGGTTAGTATCCAAATCATAGAAGCATTTGTTAGTATGAGAAAATTTCTTGTAAATAACGCATCACTTTTTCAAAAAATAGACCAAATAGAAAAACGACAAATTGGCTATGAGATAAAAACAGATGAAAAAATAGACACTATTTTTCAAGCATTAGAAAACAAAACTATAAAACCATCACAAGGTATTTTTTACGATGGAGAAATATTTGATGCTTATGAGTTTGTAAGTGATTTGGTTAAAAATGCTAAAAAAGAGATAATACTGATAGATAACTATATAGATGAAACAGTTTTAACACTCTTTAGTAAAAATCAAGATATAAAAATTACTATCTATACAAAAACCATCACAAAACAACTCAAAACAACTCAAAACAACTCAAAACAACTCAAACTAGACTTAGAAAAAAGAACCGTATTAAAACTTTAGCTGGAACACTTGAGATAGAGGGTAATTTTTTAGGTGAGGAGAAGATAACAGCTATTTTGGATGGTAAAAGAGTTTTGGGAAGTTATCAAGAGGTTATTGAGGTAGAGGGTGCTATAAATACCTATAAAGAGTTTGAAAATTATAACTATGATAATTTAGATGATTTACTAAATTAGAAGTAACAGATAAAACTATTAAAAGAGATATTGCAAAATTAAAAAAAGAGAATAAACTCATAAGAGTAGGAAGTTTAAAATCAGGATACTGGGAAGTAAAGGAATAATATGCCAAATTTAGTAGAAGTAAATTACGAACAAACAGGAAAAAGTAAATCAACCAATGCGTTTGGTATGAGAGATATGCAAGAGAAAGCATATAAAAAAAGAGATGCACAATACTTATTGCTGAAAGCTCCTCCTGCAAGTGGTAAATCAAGAGCTTTGATATTTATAGCACTCGATAAACTGAGAAATCAAGGGCTTAAAAAGGTTATAGTAGCTGTTCCTGAACGCTCTATTGGTGGTTCATTTTCTAGTACAGATTTAAAATCGTATGGATTTTATGATGATTGGAACGTTCATCAAAAATATAACCTCTGCACAACGGAAGAAAATGCTAGTAAAGTATCTACATTTAAAGAGTTTTTAGAGAGTGATGAGGAGATACTTATATGTACTCACGCAACTTTACGATTTGCTTTTGAACAACTCAATGAATCAAAGTTTAATAACACTTTATTAGCAATAGATGAGTTTCATCATGTTTCAGCAGATGGTGGAAACATACTTGGAGAGCTACTAAGAGATTTAATAGAAAAATCATCTGTTCATATAGTAGCTATGACAGGTTCATACTTTAGAGGTGATAGTGTTCCTGTACTGCTTCCTGAAGATGAGGTAAAGTTTGAAAAAGTTACATACAACTACTATGAACAGTTAAATGGTTATGAGTATCTAAAATCATTAGGGATAGGGTATCACTTTTATCAAGGTCAATATACAACTGCCATAGATGAGATACTAGATACAGATAAAAAAACTATTTTACATATACCAAATGTAAACTCTGGGGAATCAACAAAAGATAAACATAGAGAGGTTGGGACAATACTTGATATTATAGGTAGGGTCAAAGAGGTTACGGCAGATGGTGTTATAATCCTTAAACGTCATCGTGATGGAAAGCTTATCAAAGTAGCTGATTTGGTTAATGATGATAAGGTAGAGAGAGATAAAATCATTACCTATCTTAGAAATATTAAGAGTATTGATGATATGGATTTGATTATCGCTCTTGGTATGGCAAAAGAGGGATTTGATTGGCCATATTGTGAACATGCTTTAACTGTTGGGTATAGAAGTTCGCTCACTGAAATTATACAGATAATTGGTCGTGCAACTAGAGATAGTGAAAACAAAACTACTGCACAGTTTACAAACCTTGTAGCAAAACCTGATGCTGATGGTACAGATGTAAAACTATCTGTAAACAATATGTTAAAAGCTATCACCTCCTCACTATTGATGGAACAAGTTTTAGCACCTAGTTTTACATTTAAACCACGATTTGATAACGATAATGAACCATCTAAAAAAGGTGAACTGAAAATTAGAGGTTTTAAAAAGCCAAATAGTAAAAAAGTGAATGATATTATAGAGAGTGATTTAAATGATTTAAAAGCTTCTATACTTCAAGACCCACAGATGTTAAAAGCGATGCCAGGAAATATTGAACCTGAGGTTATCAATGAAGTTTTAATACCTAAAATTATCAAAGTAAAATATCCAGATTTAGATGAGGTAGAAGTAAAAGAGTTAAGCCAATATGTAGTGATAGATAGTGTTGTTCGAAATGCAACTATTGAGGAGAATGGAGATAAAAAGTTTATACGAATGGCAGATAAATTTATAAATCTTGATGATTTAAACATAGACCTTATAAACAGTATAAACCCTTTTCAAAAAGCTTTTGAGATTTTATCTAAACAGGTTACGACAGGTGTACTTAAACTTATTCAAGAGTCTATTGAATCGACTAGAATTAAGATGGATTTTGAGGAGGCTAGTATTTTATGGCCAAAAATTCAGATTTTTATGAAAGAAAAAGGAAAACAACCTAATTTAAACTCAGATGACCAAAAAGAGAGAAGAATGGCTGAATGTATTATCTATCTAAAAGATGAAAAGCGAAAACGAACAAATGGATAAAGAAAGCATACTAAACGATATATTTGAAAGTGACTCTTTAGGCTTACTAGAAGTTAAAGTTAAAAATCCAATTATAACTGCTGATGATAGACTAGTCGCTTCGTTTGAAGAGATAAATAGTTTTTATGAAAAGAATGGTAGTGAACCTCAAAAATCAACCGATATGAATGAGAGAGGATTGTTTTCAAGACTGAAAGGAATAAGAGAAAACGCTTTGAAAATCAAATCTTTAAAAAAATATGATACATTTAATCTACTTCAATTAGAAGAAGAGGCGAAGATAGTAGAGATACACTCTTTTGATGATATTTTAAATAGTGATGATTTTGGATTGTTAGATATGACAATAGAGGAGGATATCCATACATTAGTAAATATTCCTAAAGTAACTACTATGCCAAATTATATAGCTTCAAGAAAACCATGTAAAGAGTTTTATAAATATAAAGAGTTATTTATAAAGTGTCAATATGAGTTGAAAATAGGAAACTTTAAACTCATAAAATTTCAAAATGAACGGATTGAAAAAGGAGATTATTTTGTTTTAAATGGTGTATTACTTTATGTCTTGGATATTGGGAAAAGTTATAAAAAAAATGGGAATGTAAATGCTAGATTAAAATTAATTTTTGAAAATTCTACATATTCTGATATGTTACTTCGTTCTTTATCTGCAGAACTCTATAAACATGGTAAAAAAGTAGATAGAAATAATATTAAGCTATTAAATAATGATGTAAAAAATGGATATATCTATGTTTTAAAATCTTTAAGTAATGATGATAGAATTACTACTAAAAGAAATCTATATAAGATTGGATTTTCTACAACTTCAGTAGAAGAGAGAGTAAAAAATACAAAACTAGACCCTACCTATCTTATGGCAGATGTTGAGATAAAAACTTCTTTTGAAGTTTATAATATTAATCCTCATAAACTAGAGAAACTCATTCATAAATTTTTTCATAATAGTTGTTTAGATATTGATATTGTTGATGGAAAAGGAGATATTTATAAACCTCGTGAGTGGTTTATCGTACCATTAACTATTATTGAAAGAGTTATTGAACTTATCATAAATGGTCAAATTATAAACTATCGATATGATACAACAAACGAAACTATATCAAAAAAAACAAGTGACATACTATGACAAATATCCTAACGACAATTTTAGCATACTTCATCGATAAAATATTTGGAGAGTTTAGGTTTATAAAACATCCTATTATATATATTGGGGAGATGATAACTTTTTTTGAAGAAAATTTTTATAAAGATAGTATTTTAAGAGGGCTTTTTCTTGTTATTTTCATCATAACTATTGTCGCTTTCTTTAGTATAGCTATCTACAAATATTTAACCCTTCTTCCTACATTTATCGATATTTTTTTATCCTCAATAATCGCTTCTATCTTTATAGCACATAGAATGCTCAAAGATTCTGTTAGAGCAGTTGTTACAGCTGATAATAAAAAAGAAGCTATCTCGATGTTAGTAAGTCGTGACACAGAAAATATGAGTGATAGTGATATATATAAAGCGGGTATAGAGACCTATGCTGAGAATTTAAGTGATGGTGTTATTGCACCTCTTTTTTATCTCTTACTTTTTAATCTCCCTGGTATTATTATATATAAAGCTATAAATACAATGGATTCTATGGTTGGATATAGAAATGAAAAATATGAAAAATATGGTAAAGTTCCCGCTATTTTAGATGATATAGTAAACTTTATCCCTTCACGATTAACAGCTATTTTAATAATGCTTATTGCAGGTAAAAAAGATGTTTTTAGCTTTTATGAAGATGGAAAAAAACATGAAAGTCCAAATGCAGGACATCCTATAACAGCTATGGCTCTTGTTTTGGGAATTAAGCTTGGAGGTGATACATCCTATTTTGGAAAAATAAAAAGAAAACCTTTTTTTGGAAAGGGTCGAAAAAATATCACTAAAAAAGATTTATTAGAAAGTTTGAAGAGATATTAAAGTGGTACCGATAGGCGGACTTGAACCGCCACTCCCGAAGGAAACGGATTTTGAATCCGTCATGTCTACCATTCCATCATATCGGCTTATTTAAAAGAGAACCGTATTTTAACTATTTTTTCCTTAAAATAGATATAATACTAAAAATAAATAATATTTTGCCGATATAATCTATATTATATAAAAAATATTTAATTACAAGGGTCTATTATGAGAGTAACATCTAGCATGTATTACCAAAATCTGTATGGCACTAATAACTCTAAAATACAATCAAAGTTTTTTGATGTAAATAAACAGATCTCTTCTGGTCTTTCCATTCAATATGCGAGTGATGATGTTTCAGCTTTTTCTCAAACGATGAGATTAGATAACGAAGTGACAGTTTTAAGACAGATTAAAAGTAGTACAGATAATGGCTATAAAGTTTCAGACCATACAGATGTTGTTTTAAATGAGTTTGAAAGCTCTTTAACAAAAATGAGAACACTTGTTATCTCTGCATCAAATGGAACCAATGATGAAAACTCTATGGATGCTATCTCTGCTGAATTAAGAGGCATAGAGAACCACTTAAAATCATTGGCAAATACATCAATAAATGGTCAATTTCTCTTTTCAGGTTCAGCTGTTGGTGTTAAACCAATAAGTGAAGATGGAACATATAATGGAAATGGAGATACATTAAATGCTTTCTTAGGTTCAGGAAAAGAGCAACAATATAATATTAGTGGTCAAGAGCTTTTTCTTGGTGAAGAGAAAGCAGTAAACCGTAAAATAACTACAAATGTTGCAAATCCAAATCTTATTCTTAAATACCCTCAACTCAAAGGTAACAATGGAGATGGTGTTGTAGGTTTAAGTGAAAATAGTACTATCCGTGAATTGATGGGAGACACAGATAATAGTTCAGCAACATCAAACAGACATTTTTTTTATGTACGTGGTGTTCAAAGTGATGGAACAGCTCTCAATGCAAAAATCGAGATGGAAGATACAAATAAGATAGATGACCTTTTAAATCAGATAGGGATAGCCTATGGTAATCGTTCCGATTTAAAACTTGTGAATGTAACTATGAACTCTTCAGGACAGATAGAGATAGAAGATAAAATGAAAGGTTCTTCAAAACTTGATTTTCATATGGTTGGAGCAGTTGATTTTACAGGAAATGGAAAAGCAAATGTTTCAAAAATAGATGAACTAGAGGGTGGTGAAACAAATTTTGATACGATTATGAAACCAAGTGTAACCCCTAAACTTTATATAAAAGAGTTTGTCAAATCCCCCTTTAAATCAGCAGATAGTACAGCTATTTCAAAAACAGATGCCCTCCTCTATGATAGAACTCAATTTACACAAGAGGGAGATACTCTCTCCTCTAATGTATCTCAAATTATAAAAGGAACAAATCAATTTGCAAATAGCTCTACAAAAATTTCAGAAGTAGCAGATATATCTAAAGGAGAGAAAGATACACTCAATAGTTCAGCATTGAAATTAAGTGGAACAACTATTAATGGAAAAAAGTTTGATGTTCAAATCGACCTTAAAAATAGTGCTAATGGTGGTTCAACTTTTAATGTTGATGGAACAGATTATAGTATGTTTAATATCTCTGAACAAAGAACAGCTACTGATGCAGATGATGTTCGGTATCAGCAACTTCTTGATGTTATAAATATGGTTGTAACAGAAACTCTTCCAGCGGGTGATACTCCAGAAGATTATGATAAAGCAGTCTATAATGCAAATACAATAGGAGATACTCACCTTAGTGATGATGGAAAAATTAGTTTCACAGAACTTAATATTATAAATAATACAAAAGCAAGACTCTCTATTCATGATGTAAATAGTGGAGATTTTTCTAAAGATGCTTCAGTTATCTCTTTTAATACTAATAATGCGCTAACAATTAGTGATGCTAAGACAGATTTTTTTGCTACTATTGATAATATTATTAACTCGGTTGAAGATTATAAAAATATGCCAAATGCAAATAGTGTGGGTAGAGATATGCGTAGTTTGGGAATGGAACATTCTCTTGATAGTTTGGATGACCTACTTAACCATCTATTTAAATCACACTCTCAAGTTGGTGCACAATCAAATATTTTATCAATATCTTTAGAAAGAACAGAACTTTTAGAGCTAACGACTATGTCTTTACGTTCCTCTGTTGTTGATACAGATTTGGCAAAAGCTTCTTTAGAACTAACTCAAATTTCTCTTAACTATGAAGCGATGCTCTCTACTGTTAGTAAAGTTGCAAAATTAAGTTTACTCAACTATCTATAAAATATTCTCATTAGATTTTATATCTAATGAGAATATTTTTTTAAACTTTGAGGTAGAAAAAGGTTAAATTTTATAATATTTGAACTATTGAATTTAATATTTGGTATCCCATTTCTCCAATAAAACACACCGAAACTATTCTCTAAATTTTCAAAGCTTCTATGGCTTGTTGCAAAAAATGGCTTATCTGGACAACTCTTTTTAAGATTTTTACCTATAACAACTGTTGCTTTATCACAATCTGAAGTAATAGTAAAAATATTACTATTTTTAAAAATCTCTTTTGAACTACTATCTACATAAACAACTAATTTATCTGTTTGAAATATAATAGGTAATATTTTCTCATATAGTTTTAGCTCGTAATTCTCTCCAGCAAAAAGAGTGCTACTTAAAAATATAAGTAATATAAGGAGTTTTTTCAAAACAGATACTCCATACTTACTGTAAATCTTCTATCTATTGGAGATATAGTTAAAGGTTCTAACTCCTTTTTATCTATTACATCGATTCTACTATAAGAGGTAACATCTACTTTATCAAAAATATTTTCAGCTTTAAATGCAAAATTAAGATATTTTTTATGATGGTATGTTACACCTGTACTATAATCATAGAAGTTTTTATTTTTCAAGTCATTTCTATCATAAACAATTTCATTAAAAATATCAAAACTATTATAAGAGTTTAAGTTTCTCACTACAACTTTATACGTTCCAATAGAGTCTATATCCCCTATATTACAAATTTTAAGATAAGAGAACTCTGTAAAAAGTTTATCATATTTATTATATTTGTGTTCCCATCTTCCAATAGCAAGAGATGCTTCTATATCTTTATCTTGAGCATTTAGCTTTCCATCTTCAGCTCTATCTGGAAGAAGATAGTTCTCGTTGCGTTGATAACCGATTACAAGTTCATATCTATTATTATCTTTTTGATAGATAATATTTTCATATATCGTATCTGATTTACTCTCAGCTATCTCTTCACTTACAACAAAAGAGGGACTATCTATAAGATATGGTTCAAGAAATGCTTCAGAATGAGAGAGAACAGTTTTTAATATAAAATTATTTGAAAGATATGTCATACCAAATCTATAAAGAAGTAGATTACTTGTTTTATTATTTATAGCATCTTTATTATTAACATAAACACCTTGCAAACCAGCAGTTAATATAAGATTTTGCATCGCAAAATATTGATTTTCTATAAAAAACGTTACCACACTCTGCTTTTTATTTTCTTTAAGAGGCATCTTTATATTATTTAAAATATATTTATCAAAATTATATTTTTTATATCTATATTTAGCACCAACTATCAGAGAATTTTCATAGATATTTTTTTTATATTTAAACTCAGTAGAAAATATTTTAGAAGTTGTATCAACATCTCTCATACTTAAAACTACATTGTCATCTGTTAATCTATTTTTTGTTCCTAAATAATCATAAGCTAATAAAAAAGAGAAGTTATCTATATCAGCATCATATCCGATATGTAAACTATCTGAATTTAAGCTACTCTCTATTGGTGTGGCATCAAAACTTGGACCTGCAAAACCATCTCGTTTAGAACGAACAAAATCTATATTTATATGATTATTTTCATTTTGAAAAGAGGTAAATATATGCCCAACTTGTTTATCCCGTGATAATTCTGTATCAAAAGATTTGTATCTTCTTCTATTTAAGTTTTCTCTTGATACATAAGAAAAGTAAGACCAACCATTGGCTAATTCACTTGAAGTATAAGCATTGATTCTTGTAGATTTGTGACTTGCAGTAAGCAATTCTACTTTTGTTCCCTCATCTTTTGATGCCGTTTTCGAATAAAGCTTTATAAGCATAATAGTCGGTTCAGTAGAATATTCATACGTTGGAGATTGCGTGTATATCTCTATATGGTCAACAAACTCTAAATCTAAATCACCATAAAGAATAAGACCACTACCATACATTCCACCTATAATCTCTTGATTATCGATAAATATACGGATAGAACTACTCATAAATGGTTTAGAATCTCCATGAGTTAATGGGTCTGGTAATCCATATCTGTTTTCTGTATAACCAAAAATAGAACCTAACTTTAAAATATCTTTGAGATAACGAACTTGCATTCTTTCAATATCATTACGTGTATAAACAAAAGATATTCCACTATTTTCAAGTTTTGTTTGTTCAGAAAGGTCTGTTTTATTTTCAATATCATCCAGTAAAGAGTCTATATCTAAACTATTCTCTACTCCATATAGTGAAGAGGATAAAAGTAGTGCCGATACTAATAAACTAAAATTAAATTTTCTTTTCATTATTTTATAAGTTTCGCTATTTTACCCTGAATTTTCAACCAAGAACGATGATCCATAAATGGAAAACCTGCAAAAGTTTTTCCACTCTCTTTTATAGTTTTTGTAACACCTGTTCTCGCTGCAAATGTGTTAAATGGTGCTATCTCAAGATGCCCAGCAACACCAGATTGTGCGCCAAAAATACTACTACGTCCTAGTTTCGCTGAACCTGCTATTCCAGCTTGACCAGCAATGACACTATACTCGCCTATTTCACAGTTATGTCCTATCTGAATAAGATTATCTAGTCTTGCACCTTTTTTAATAAGTGTAGAACCAAAAACAGCACGGTCTATACTAGTGTTACTTCCTATCTCAATATCATCTTCTAAAACAACATTACCATTTTGATAAATCTTTTTATGTTCACCTAAAGCATTTGAAGCAAAACCAAAACCATCAGAACCGATAACACTATTTGCATGAATAATACAATCACTTCCAATAACACAATCTCTATAAACAGTCACACTAGGATATAAAATAGTATTGTCCCCAACAATAGCTTTTGAGCCAACATAAACATGAGCCATAATAGTACAATTTTTACCTATCACAGCTCCATTTGCCACCTCAGCCTTAGGAGAGATAACACTACCCTCCCCTATAATAGCTTGAGGTGCATCATAATCTTCAAGAGGAGAGGAAAACTGTTTTGAGATAAGTGCCATCTGCCAATAGGGAGCATCCACAACCAAAGCTACACAATCAGATGGAACAAACTCTTTTGTTTTTTCATCTACTATAATAGCTCCAGCATTTGAAGAGGATATATCTTTTACATATTTTGCATTTGCCACAAACGAGAGCTCTTTTGATGTTGCATCTTTAAGAGTATTCATACTCTCAATCTCAAAATCTTCACCATTAAACTCTGCACCGATTAGTTTTGCGATAGCACTTATCTTCATCTTATTATCTCTCTAGTGCAACAGCACCACTTCTTACAATCTCTTTTGGGTTATAACGTTTAATAGCCTTTAAAAAGTTTTCAACTCGTAAAGGTTCATCTGCAACCATCGCAACAACAACATTTTCACCAACATTTACTATTTTTCCGTTATAGGCTTGACACAATGTGTCTATATCACTTAAACTTTCACCCATAGGAAATTTTACTAAAGCCATCTCTTTTTCAACTATATCACTATGCTCATATACACGTAATACTGGTATAAGTTTATTAAGCTGTTTTGTAATCTGTTCCATAACACGAGCTGAACCAGATGTAACAATAGTCAAACGAGAATATTTACTATCGGGAATAGGTGCAACAGTTAATGAAGTTATATTATACCCACGACCAGAAAAAAGGTCGGTAATACGAGATAATGCACTCGCTTCATTTAATACGATTACTGAAACTACTCTTCTTGCATTATCATCCATTATTTACTCCCTTTCTTTTCTAGTAACATCATATTAAATAGACTTCCACCTGCTGGAACCATCGGCATAACATTTTCCATACGATGAACGATAACTTCTATAAATGCAACTACATTTTTTTCAATTGCATCTTTAAGTGCTGCATCAAACTCCTCTTTTGTATGTACTCTATACCCTATTCCACCAAAAGCTTCTGAAAGTTTTACAAAATCTGGCTGAACAGAAAGGTCTGTTTCAGAGTGACGTTTATCATAAAAAAGTGTTTGCCATTGACGCACCATTCCAAGAAAGTTATTATTTAAAATAATATTAATTACTGGAAGTTTTTTCTCAACTGCTGTCATTAACTCTTGAACATTCATAAGAATAGAACCATCACCTGTAAAGTTAATAGATACTTTTTCAGGAGTCGCTGCTTTTACACCTATCGCTGCTGGAAAACCAAAGCCCATAGTTCCAAGTCCACCAGAACTCATAAATTGACGAGGACGATTAAATGGGTAAAATTGCCCTGTCCACATCTGATGCTGTCCAACATCTGTTGATATATTTGCTTTATCTCCAAGAAGTTGCCCAACCCGTTCTATTACCCATTGAGGTTTTAAACGCTCTGTATCTTCGTGATATGTTAAAGGGTGTAACTCTGCAAAATTTCTTACAGTTTCTCTCCAAGAGGTATAACTCTCTTTATCTATCTTTTCTACTTGTGCTAACATATCGTTTACAACATTTTTTACATCACCAACTATTGGGTAATCAGCATTTACAAGTTTAGAGATAGAGGCAGGGTCAATATCTACATGGATAACATCAGCATTTTTAGCAAACTCTGAAAGTTTTCCTGTTACACGGTCATCAAAACGAACACCAAGACCTATAACTAAATCTGTTTCACTCATAGCCATATTTGCAGCATAAGAACCGTGCATACCTAGCATACCAACAAGAAGTTCATCATCGTAAGACAATACACCCCTAGCCATAAATGTTTCAACAGCAGGAATACCTGTACTTTTTACTAAATCTCTAACAGCATAAGAAGCATTTGCATTTATAATACCACCACCAAGATAAAAAAGTGGACGTGAAGCTTTCGCTATCGCTTCCATAGCTTTTTTAATCTGACGAGGGTTTCCTTTTGTATGTGGTTTATATGTTTCAAGATTTATCTCAATATCATAATCAAACTCAGCAATTTGAGCTGTAACATCTTTAGGAATATCTACATGAACAGGACCGGGACGACCAGTTCTCGCTATATAAAATGCTTCTTTAAGAATACGAGGCAGATCTTTAGCATCTGTTACAAGGTAGTTATGTTTTGTACAACTTCTACTAATACCTACGGCATCAATCTCTTGAAAAGCATCTGTTCCAATAAGACTCATTGGCACTTGACCAGAGATAACAACCATAGGAATAGAATCCATATAAGCATCTGCTAAACCTGTTACAGCGTTTGTAAAACCTGGTCCAGAAGTTATCATAGCAACGCCAACTTTACCACTTGCTTTTGCATACCCTTCAGCAGAGTGAAGTGATGCTTGTTCGTGACGATTTAAAATATGTTTAAAACCATCTTGTTTATAAATCTCATCATAGACATTCATTATCGCCCCACCAGGGTAACCAAAAACTGTATCTACACCTTCAGCAATGAAAGCTTCGATAACCATCTGTGCGCCAGTAATTTGCATGAATAATCTCCTTTTAAATAATATTTTATTTTATAATTGGCGCGATTATACTTAAAAGGAGATATATTAAAGGTTAATAGAGGGAGTAGTTTTTTAATCTAAGATAGATTTTACTATCATTATAGGTTTCCATTTTTCAAATGAACCTTTTTGTAGATACTCCAAATTTAGTTTTGAATCTTTATAGTTTCTTATAAAACTGTTATAAAATATTTCTATTTTACTATCTCTTCCAAAAAAGAGAAGATAATTTTTTATAGCCCGTTCAATAACTAATTTCTCTTTTTTAGTTTTAAATGCTTTTTCTATCTGAACAAGATAACATAAACGAAATATTGGGGCTATTGTAATATATTTTGAAACTATTTTTAAATAATTTTGTAACACTTTTTCAATACCTAAAGCATCACCTCGCATAGCATATCTATTTGCTTTTATCATATCTTCTTTCCATAATGATTGAAGTTTCAATCCCTCTTCTGTCTCTTTTAACTCTTGAGATAACTCTAAAAGATTATATGCAACTCTCATATCATTATATTTTATAGCCTCCAAAAACTTCTGTTTATTTTCTATATTTTTTAAAAGTTCTTTAACCTCATTTTTAAAATCATTAAAATCTAATAGCACTCTCAACATCTTCATAGCTAAAACATTATCATCTTTCTCTATCGCTTGAAGAGAGTTTATATAGAGTGCATCTGCATATTTCATCAGTTTATCATACTCATCTAATTTTTTGAGAAATGGATGAATTTTTAGAAGTTCAAAAACAATCTTAAAATCTTCTCTACTAATGGCCCAACGAAATCTTTTATAAATTTCACCCTCTCTAAACAGTTTTTGAATATCTTTCATCTTTGCACTTAATCCTCTATATGGAAGCAAGATTTTTTTAGCTTTATCCACCTCTAAATGAAAGGAGTGATTTTTTGCCAATTTAAAATCTTTATGCCAACAATCTTCTAACTCTTTATATGCCTTTGATGTTTTATAGATTGGATTTTGTTCTGCTACCCCATATGCTAAAACTATCTTTTTATTTTTAGCTAAAAATAGAAACTTCTCAAAATCCCTATACTCTCTCAATATTTTTTGGATAATAATATTTTTTTGAGGAAGGGATTTAAAACTATCAAAGAGGGTTATAGCTTTTGCTCTCTCTCCATTTTGAAGATATTCTCTTGCTAATACTATAATTTTATTCCATCTCTCTTCCACTAATAAAGCTGTTGGAGTATATTCTAAAAGAGGGTTTGCTAAGAACTTCTTCTGCATAGATTTATAATCTTTGTGTTTATATAACTTTTTTAAATCCTCCTCTCCCGCAAAAATATTATAAAAGGATACTTTTCCATCTTTAGTACCTATAATAAGCTGATTTTTTTCCTCATAAAATACTAAAGAGAGAATAGTTGAAGGTAATTTTATAAACTTTTTAGAAAGTAATTTATATGTTTTTAAATCAAAAAGAATCAGATAGCCTAAAGTAGTAGCTACAAATAAAAAACTATCATCTTTGATAGAAAAGAGTTGTATTACATCATCATGAATACCTTGTAAAACAGACAAAACTTTTCCACTAGCTATATCCCATACCATAGTAGTTGATTTACCATCAACACTTATCAATCTATCATTATTTACAAATCTTACTTTAACAACCTGTTGAGAGTGAACTTTTAGTTGTTGTATTAAAGTCTCTGTTTTAAAATCAAATATAGCGATACTTTTATCATAACTAGCCAATGCCACAAAATTTCCACTTTTATTAAAAGCTATATCATTTACACTATCTTTATGATGAGGAAGAGTAAAAGCAAGGTTACCACTCAATATATCGATAACAAAAGTTTTTCCATCATCACCCGAAGCAAACATATAGTGACCAGATGGTTCAATCCCTACACAAGAGACCTCTCCTTGATGTCTATCTATCTGTGCTATCAGTTTCTTTGTACGAGTTGTATATACTTTTGCTTCTGTCCTAGTTTCGCTTATTACTGTAAAATATTGACCATCATTAGTAAAATCTACTACACTATTTTTATATCTTTGATGTTTTATAGAAAGTTTAAAGCCATTAAGAACTTTTAAACTATCTCTATCTAAATAGCGAACAGTTGTATCTGCATCTACAATCAATAAGTTTTTATTCTCTAACAGTTTTAGGTAGATAACTGGTTTTTTTATATTTTTTGAGTCTACTATTGTCATATCGATTTTGATACTCTCTTTTATTTGGATTTGATTTATACACTACACAAAAAATTATTGTATATACTGTAAGTTTTAATGAATATTTTTCACAAATATTAACAAGTGTTTCTTTTCCATCTTTTCCTTTTTACTAATGAACTTCTGAAGTAGGTATGTTTTTAACAATAACATCTTACACTCCTTTTTTTACCATCTCTATAATCTCATTTTTTACAAAAAATAAATTTTTATAAATATCTGTTAAATCATCTATTTTTGTACTATCAAAGTTTTGAGATATATAATAGTTATAAGTGTGTTTTTTAACTCTTTCTAAAATAACAAAATTCCAAATAGCCCCAACAATATATGCCCCTTTAATACTATCCCAACTATTAAGTTCCACTCCTGCTATAAGCTCTGCTAACAGTTGTGGTCTTGGATTTGAATAATCTTCTGCTCTTTTGAACTCTTGAATAAAAAAATAGGGTTTCTTCGCAACTCTAAGACTTGTTGATATAGTAAAATCAACTTCTCCATTTAATATAAACTCTTCTGTTTTATATACTAACTTTTCATCATAAAAATCTCTAAAATCAGCATTTTTAAAATTTACTTTTAGTAAAATTGGACTTAAAAATCGCATCTTTAAATCTTCCTCATCATAAAAAGATATATATTCTTTCTCCTCTTCTAGTAACTCTTCTAAGAAATTATAAATATCTTTTGTGATAGAAATATTATTATCAAACCAACTATTAAAAATCTTTTTATTTATCTTTTGTTCTATATTAAACAGTTGATTGAGTTCACTATCTCTCATCTTGCTAAAAGAGTACGTTTTAATATTGTTATTCTCTAGCTCTTTTAAACGTGTAAACTCTTGCAACTGTTCAAGAGTTATATTTTTTAAAAACTGTTCTATTGACATCTTTTAACTCCTTATCGTAATAATTCTATCTCATCAACATTTAAACTAGTTGTTTATGCTATGGTTTGGTTATCTAAGATAACCTTCCCTATGGAGTAACTCTCGTATCTCTTTTTGATGCTCCTGCCCTTTTGTTTCTATATGAACAGTAACATTGGCATCACCATAATCTAAAGAGATAGAGGTTCTATCGTAAGCTATATGTACTATATTTGCATTTAATGTTTCGAGTATCTCTGTAAACCTCATCAATGAACCTGGTTTGTCTACTAAAGTTACTGTTAGTTTCATCTTACGACCAGATTTTAAAAGTCCCTTTTCTATGATGACAGAAAGAAGAGTAACATCCATATTTCCACCACTTAAAACAACAGCTACTTTTTTACCTTTTAGATGAAGAAGTTTATGATGTAGAAGTGCAGCAACACCAACAGAACCAGCACCCTCAACAACAAGTTTTTGCTTCTCTAAAAGAGAGAGTATCGCACTTGCTATCTCCTCATCATCTACACTTATCATTTTGTCTACATATTTGAGAGCATACTCTAATGTTATTTTTGAGGTATCTCTTACAGCTATACCATCAGCTATTGTTCTTACACTTGTTGTGTCTATCGCTTGTTTTGCATCAAAAGAGTTTTTAAAAGCTGGAGCGCCTAAGGCACTAACTCCTATCACCTCTATCTCTGGATTTATAAGTTTTAGAGTTGTTGCCATCCCTGCGATAAGTCCACCACCACCAACAGGGATAACCACAGCATCTAAATCTTTCGCTTTTTCTAAAATTTCAAGTGCAACAGTTCCCTGCCCTGCTATAACCTCTTCATCTTCAAAAGGATGCACAAAAGTTAAGGAGTGTTTCTTTCCATATGTTGTAGCAAACGCATAGGCTTCATCATAGTTTGCACCAGCTAAGATAACCTCAGCTCCAAAATGTTTTACACCGTTTATCTTTGTAAGGGGAGTTGATTCTGGCATAATTATAACTGCTTGTATACCAAAATGTGATGCTGAAAATGCAACACCTTGTGCATGGTTTCCAGCACTTGCAGCAACAACGCCACAAGAGCGTTGTGTCTCTGTTAGAGAAGCTATTTTGTTAAAAGCTCCACGAATTTTAAAAGCTCCTGTTATCTGTAAGTTCTCTTTTTTTAAAAAAACTTCACATTCAGCCACAGAGCTTATATAGGGTGCATAGGAGAAAGGTGTATCTACTACTATCTCTTTTATACGTTTTTTAGCTTCATATATCTTTTCAATATTTAACAAATTTAAGCCTCAATAGCTTTATGTTCAACCATACTACACATATTTTGAACCACTATCATACCAGCCTCTTTTGCTTTCTCTGCAGCGTCATTGTTTACTATACCCTTTTGCGCCCAAAACACTTTTACATCACCTCTTTGGATACACGCATCTTTCACAGCATCTAAAGCTTGTGGTTTTCTAAAAATATTTACCATATCAACAGCAAAAGGTATCTCAACCAATGAACGGTACACTTTTTCTCCTAAAATAGTCTCCTCTTTAGGATATACTGGGACTATTTTGTACCCAACCTCTTGTAAATATTTAGCTACTTTATGAGAATCTTTTGTTTCATTTGGAGATAGCCCTAAAACTGCAATAGTCTTTACAGTTTCAAATATCTCTTTTACCTCTTGTTTATTTGAGTTTACACTTGGAAATTCACACTCCATTTTATGTCCTTTATATTAATTTATATATCTAATTATAACAAACTGTATATGCCAAAACAATTAAATCAAACTATTTAAGTTAATATTAAGACTTTTAATATATAATTTCATCGTTTTAAAAATATTGGGGTGTCGCCAAGTGGTAAGGCCGTAGCTTTTGGTGCTACTATTCGGGGGTTCGAATCCCTCCACCCCATCCATTTTTATAACAAGTGTCGCGGAATAGAGCAGTTCGGTAGCTCGTCGGGCTCATAACCCGAAGGTCACAGGTTCAAATCCTGTTTCCGCAACCAATCAAAAAGAAGCTTAACAATGAATGATACAACAGATGTTACAACTCTCACTATAAGAATAGCTATATTTGCCGTTATTGCAGGAATATTCTACTTTACTCTTAAATCTGAAAAAAATACAAAATAGTTTTACATGATAGGAATTGACCTTATAAAAACTAAACGAATGAAAAGTTTGATAGAAAAGTTTGGTGATAAAGCACTAAAAAGATTTCTATCTAAAGATGAAATTTCATTAGTAAAGAACTATAAAACTGCATCTGGTTTTTGGGCAACAAAAGAAGCTTGTTCAAAAGCTCTTGGTACAGGGATAGGAGCTGAATGCTCTTTTATGGATATAACTATATCAAAAACAGTTAAGGGTGCTCCAATTATTCAACTATCACAACATCTACTAAAAAAATTCAATATTATAGATACAAGTGTTTCGATAACACATGATGGAGATTATGCTATCGCTGTTGTGGCTCTTGAAACTAAGTAGATTATCCTCCGCCAACAAAATCAAGTAACTCTAATTTATCTCCATCATTTACTCTATATGTTTTCCAATCCGTTTGCTTCACTATATCCATATTTATAGCTGCTGCCATAACTTTACCCTCTAAAGACAACTCTTTTAATATCTCTAAAAGTGTGCTACCATCATTAAACTCTCTATTCTCACCATTTACTATAACTTTCATCTATAACCTTTTTTTATAATTGGGGATTTAACTCTCTAATTGTACCTATTTTTATTAAAAAACAATAGAACACTTGTTATACTTATTTTTAAAAAATGGAAGAAATAGATATGACAAATTTCAAAGAACTGTTACAATATACCCATGAGATGCAAAATGTTTAATATAGCTATTGTCATCTTATCATCTGCCCTACTTTTAACACTTTATAGGTTTTTAAAAGGCCCTACTCTTTCAGATAGAATAGTTGCTTTTGATGTATTAAGTATTATGAGTATCTCTCTTTTAGTCCTCCTTTCACTTCATTTTCAAAGAGAACTATATCTTGATATTGCCTTAGTGTTTGGACTTATAAGTTTTTTAGGGGCAACACTATTTGCTCGTTATATAGAAAAAGGAGTGTAATGTGGAGTTAATCGGTTATCTTTTTATCTTTTTAGGTGTTTTAGCTTTTGTAGTAAGTGCTATCGGTTTACTCCGTATGCCAGACCTATATACTCGTATGCACGTGGGAACTAAAAGTACTACTATTGGAACTCTTTTAGTGATTGTCGGTGTTATTTTTATAGAACCTCAATGGTTTTTAAAACTCTCTCTTATAGTTATTTTTATCTTACTAACGAACCCTCTTTCCTCTTCAGTAATAGCACGAGCAACACATAGGGATGGTTTAACATTGAAAAATGATGAAATGAAGGAGATTACTAAATGATAGTTTTTTTAATTTTAATTCTTTTTATAATGATAGTAGTTATAGCTTTAAGTGCTATATTACAAGAGAAACTTATAGATTCTATTGTCCTTTTTATGGGTGTTGGTCTTGTGAGTGTTGTACTCTTTTTTATATTTCAAGCGCCAGATGTTGCTCTTACTGAAGCAGTTATAGGTGCTGGAATAAGTTCTGTTATATTTTTAATGGCACTCAAACATTTAGGAGTTCAAAGATGAAGTTAAGTGGTTTTAGTTTAAGTGCTGTTTTTGTAGTGACAATATTAAATATTCTTCTACAAAACACTCAATCCATAACACAAAGAGCAGGAGAGCAACTCCTAAACTTAAATGCAACCGATGGTGTAGCAAATGCCGTTACAACCGTTGTAGTTTACTTTCGTGGTTTTGATACATTGGGAGAGATAGCAGTTCTGTTTTTAGCCTCTCTTGGAATAGGTCTTATGCTTCATTCAAACAACAGATGTACTCTTAAAACAGAGAGTAACTTTATACTTCAAACAGCTTCAAAACTTCTTTTTCCTATTATTATGCTTTTTGGTGTTTATATTATGGTTTATGGTCATCTAAGCCCTGGTGGTGGTTTTCAAGGGGGAGTTATCATCGCAAGTGCTGTCTTACTTCTTCTTATAAGTAACAAATCTTTTGAAGTGCCTCACTCTCTTATAACTATAATAGAAACTTTTGCAGGTGTCAGTTATGTGCTTATAGGGCTGATAGGATTATTTGTATTGGACAACTTTTTAGGTAATTTTTTACCTAATGATATAGCTAATATGGGAATACTTTTAAGTGGTGGGATTATTCCTATTATCTATATTTTAGTAGGGTTAAAAGTTGGAAGTGAGATGAGTATGATGGTTCAGAATTTGATTTATAGGGAAGATTCTTAAAAAGGGTATAAAAAGATGAAAAGAAAACTAATAAGCTTCGACTGGGCAATAAAAAGGATATTAAGAAGTAAAGCAAACTTTGATATATTAGAGGGTTTTTTAACAGAACTTCTCAAAGAAGATATAAAGATTATAGAGATACTTGAAAGTGAATCTAATCAGATAGCTATTGAAGATAAACTTAATAGAATAGATTTAAAAGTTAAAAATGAGAATGGAGAGATAATTCTTATAGAGATACAATATAGTGCTGAATTAGATTATCTGCAAAGAATTCTTTATGCTTCAAGTAAAGCACTAACAGAACATATGAAAGAGGGAATGGCTTACTCTAAGATATCTAAAGTTATCTCTATTAGTATCTTGTATTTTAATTTTGGAGATGGAGATGATTATATATATAAAGGAACTACTAACTTTATAGGTCTTCATAAAAAAACTTTACTAAAACTCAATGAAAAACAGAAAGAGCTTTATAAAACAGCAAGTGTAGAGAAGATATTTCCAGAATACTATCTCTTAAAAGTAAGAAACTTTGATGATAAAGCCAAAGATAGTTTAGATGAATGGATAGACTTTCTAAAAAATGAGACTATCCCCGAACATCCAAAAGCAAAAGGATTACTAAAAGCTTCTCAAGAGTTGGATTATATGAAGATGAATAGAGAGGAACAACTACTTTATGATAAACATGAGAAAGAGAGACATCACGAAGCTAGTGTTTATGAGAGTACTTATGTTATTGGGGAGATTATGGGGCGGAAGAAAGGGAAGGTTGAGGGGAAGATTGAGGGTGAAAAAGCTAAACAGATAGAGATAGCTAAAAAATCTTTAGAAAAAGGCTTAGATGTTGAGATGGTTGCTGAGATTACTGGGTTAAGTGTAACAGAGTTGAAAGATTTACAAAGGCTATAAATAGTTTTAGGAGGTTTAAAATGAGTGAATTAGAAAAAGATAGAATAATTTTAGAGTTACAAAAAAGAGTAAATAAACTAGAGGGGAAAGATGACGATGGTATTCCAACTTATAGTTTTAGTAAAATCACAGAAAATGAACTCTTTAGTTTAGTTGATATTCATAGAGATTTAAATGATACTATTTTTGATACTTGGTTTCATAATAATATTGAAATTTCAGATGAAACAGTTGCAGTATTTGTTAAATTAATTAAAAATAATATACAGTTAATCAAAACTTATAATGAAGAAGATTTAAAAGTAAATATGATAATTCCTATATTAAATAGAGTAGAGTTTAAATCATTTGAGAATGAGTTTAGAGATTTTTATGAACTACCTTTAACCTATAAAACAGAAAATTATACATTTACAGGCACAACTGATTTTGTAGTATCTAAAGGATTGTTTAGAAGTGAAAAACCCTATTTTTTCATTCAAGAGTTCAAAAAAGGAAAAGTAAACACAGACCCAGAACCACAACTTTTAGCAGAACTCATCTCAGCAATAGAGCTTAACAATGAACTATCTATGCGAGGGGCTTATATAGTTGGAGAAAACTGGAATTTTGTGATTTTAGAAAAACTAGGAAAAAACAGATACCGATATTTTGTAAGCCGTACTTTTAACTCTACAAATATTGAAGATTTAAAAGAGATTTATAAAAATCTAATATTTGTGAAAAAGGATATTATTGAGATGATAAAAGGAACTCTAAATGCTTGAAATTCTAAATCAAAATGAAACCATACACACCATAGTTACAGTTGGTTCGATGTCTCTCTTTTTTGTGGGATTATTTGGACTTTTGACACAAAAACATCTGATTAAGGTTTTTATGAGTATCGCTATTATGGAAACATCTCTCTTTCTTTTCTTTATAGGAGTTATGTTTGACAAAAACTTTACAGCTCCTATTGTAGATGCTACACATACTACATTTACAAATATGAATGACCCTATTCCTCACGCGATGATACTTACAGCTATCGTTATAGGAATGGCAGTTTTAGCATTAGGTGTTAGTTTTGCTATTGAATATTACAGAGTTACTCAAAATAGTGAGATAGATAAAATGAATGGATTAAAAAACTAATATGATAAGTAGTATATTATTTATAGCCCTCCCCCTTCTCTTTGGCTTTGCTACACCTCTTTTCTCTAAATTTGGTAAAAATGGTGTCGCTTATAGTTCAACTCTTATGCAGATATTTTTACTCTATCTTGCATCCTATCTTATTATGACAACCTCATCACCACATATAGAGATAATCGCAATAGCACCACCCTTAGGTATATCATTTGTTTTAAATAAAGTATCACTCTTTTTTGTACTCATTTTTACATTTTTAATGACTCTTTTCTCTCTCTATTATCTCAGTTATAGAAAAACAGATGCTTTTAAAGATGAAACAAAGTTTTTTATACTTATAAATATGCTTTTAGCATCAGCTATTGGGTTAGTATTAAGCTCCGATATTTTTAATATCTATGTATTTTTTGAGATAGCTGGTATAAGTGCATATATATTGAGTGCATATACAAAAACAGCACAAGCATTAGAAGCTGGTCTCAAATATCTTATAACTGGTGCTATCGCTTCACTCTTTTTACTCTTTGCTATTATGCTTATATATATACATATCGGCTCTTTAAACCTTGCTATCATCGCTCAAAATTTTGAGACTTTACCATACAATATAAAAATCTTAATCTCTATATTTTTACTTATAGGTTTTGGCTTTAAAGTAGAAATTTTCCCATTAAACTTTTGGGTTGTTGATGTATATCAAGGTTCTACATCTATTATAAATGCTCTCTTTTCAGGTATAGTCGTTAAAGCATATCTTTTTGTATTTTTTCATATACTCTATCTATTTATCCCATCAGGAGAGTTTTCACTCTTTCTTATCTATTTAGGGGCTATTAGTATGTTAGTAGCTGAGATAGTAGGACTGCGTCAAACAGATATAAAAAGAGTTTTTGCATACTCCTCTTTAGGACAAGTTGCACTTATATTTACAGCCTTTGCTATGCAAAATCAAGAAGCAGTTCAATCTGCTCTTTTTATAGTAGCATCTCACTCTATCGCTAAATTTATCATCTTTTTAGCTATCACCACTATATATAAAGAAGAAAATAATTTTCATATAGATACACTGAAAAAGTTTCACTCCCCTTTTCTCAAAGTTATCATCGTTATAGCGATGCTTTCACTCTTAGGTATTCCTCTTTTTATGGGATTTGTAGGAAAATTTCTTATCTTAAAAAGTTTAGCTCTGCACTCTCTTGTAGGAGTTCTGTCTATTATTATTCTAGCTTCTCTTATTGAAGCTGTTTATTACTTTAAACTTATCGGTTTTCTTTTCTCTAAAGAGCATAAAAGAGAGACTGTCACTATTAGTTTTACTCAAAAAATAGTTTTTATAGTTTTAGCTTTTTTAATTCTTTTTATTGGTCTACTTCCATTTTCTATATCAAATTTTTTATCACAAAGTGCATCTATAATGCTTAATTCTACTCAATATATAGGAGATTTACTATGATATTTGATTTAACTATCTTTGGGCTTAGTGATATAGTCCTTTCAGTTCAAGCCACAAATCTAGCAAACTTTTTTGCTATGCTTATCGGCTTTTCATCTGTTATGGTACTTTTTCTTACAAAAAATTATAAACTTTCTAAAAGTTTTTATGCTCTGTTTCTACTGCTTACCTCAGCACTCTTTTTAATTATCTATGCAAATGATTATCTTCTCTTTTTTATCGGTTGGGAGGTTATGAGTATCTCTACATATTTTTTACTCTCTTTTACTCTTAGTAAAAAAGCTCTCCAAAAATATATAGTATTTGCTATGGCATCTGCTTTAAGTATGTTATTAGCTATTATTCTTCTTTACTCATCATCACATAGTTTTTTATATAGCTATGCTCACGATGGGTTTATGGCCTTAGGGGATTTAGAGGCAACTCTTTTTATTGGCTTTATGCTTTTTGCTATATTTGTAAAGATTGGAACTATCGGTTTTCACTATTGGCTTATAGATACCTATGAAGAGTCACATAACTTTTTTACCCCTTTTCTTTCAGCTGTTTTATCTAAAATGGGGATTTATGCACTTATTATCTTACTCACACAAGTAGTTGATATAACGTACCCTTTAGCTATCATCGGAGTTATGACATCTATCATCGCAACATTTAAAGCGACTCAAGAGGACTCTATAAAACGACTTTTAGCCTACTCCTCTATCGCTCAACTTGGTTATATCATTACTGTTTTAGGTGTGTATGATGGGATGGGAGGAGCGTTGTACCATTCACTTATCCATACAGTTGTAAAACTTCTACTTTTTATAAATATCGCTGGAATTATCTTTATAACAGGACGTACAAAATTTAGTGAACTCGGTGCTCTTATCTACAAAACACCTCAATCATTTGTACTTTTACTCATAGGTATCATAGCATTAGCTGGTATGCCTCCTCTTGGGGGATTTGCCTCTAAATTTATGATATATAGCTCTTTAATGGATGCAAAATATCTTCTCATCCTTTCCGCTGTAATGTTCTCAAGTGCTTCAGCTTTTCTATATATATACAAACTTATCTATGGTATCTATCTAGGTCATCCAACAAACAAAAAACTAGAAATAGTACAAGAAGTACCACTCTCATTTTTAATACCTCAATATATTTTAGCTGGTGTTCTTATAGTATTAGGAACATACCCTGCCCTTGTTGTACCATATCTCAACACAATACTGACAGAGTTGCATCTTAAAACGATAGAGTTTTCAAACTATGCAACACTCACAACAGCATTTGCAGAGTTTAATGGTCTTGTTGTTATCTCAGCTTTTGGAGCTATCTTTTTAGTAGTTCTTTTTATCTTTATAAATCTTCGTACAAAAGTGAAAGAGGCTAAAAACCGTTTTGATATAGCATACTGTGCAGAAGAGCCAAATGAAGCAACACATCTTCATTATGGGTATAGTATGGGAAAAGAGTTACAAAGAGTTGGGTTTATAAAAACTATACTAAGTAACTCTGTAAAATATTTTTATGATTATATAGCTTTACAAACAGTTAATCTTTCAGATATAGTTAAAAATATCTACTCTGGAAAGCTCAATATTAACTTTAATATTGCTATTATATTTGCTATTATACTTTTATTGTGGAGTGTAAAGTTCTAAAATGTCAAAGGATTAATTACCCTTTGACATTTTTTTACCCTATCTCCCCCTCTTCACTCGCTCCAATATCTCCTCTCGAACAAACACAAGATTTTTATAAATAGCTTTCAAATCAGCTATCTTCGTACTATCAAAGTTTTCACTTATAAAGTATTGATACCTATCTTTCCCCAACTTCTCTAAAATCACAAAATTCCATATAGCCCCAACTATATAAGCCCCTTTTATAATCGTTTCATCATTTAACTCCACAGCACTTATCAGTTCTGCTAAAAGTTGTGGTTCGGGGTCGGATGATAGTTTTCCTTTTTTAAACTCTTGGATAAAGAAATAGGGATTTTTAGGAGTTTGAACCCCTTTAGAGATAAAAAAATCGGTAATACCTGTAAATATAAAATTATCTGTTTTATATGTCAATCTATACTCATAAAAATCTCTAATTTTATACTCTCTATTAGCAAATTGAATATCTGTAAAAAGAGGACTTAAAAACTTCATTTTCAAATCTTCTTCATTATAAAATTTGATATTAAACTTCTCTCTTTCCAAAAGTTTTTCTATAAAAATATCTGTTTCAGTTTCAAAAACAATAGCACTATCAAACCAATCTTTAAAAATATCTTGATTAAAATTTTCCTCTATCTCCAAAAGTTCCTCTAAATCGGTTAATTTAATATTACTAAAACTATAAGTAGCTATCCCCTCCTCATCTCGCCCCTCTATCTTATCTACTCGTCTTTGAAGCTCTAAAATTATCTTATCTTTTTCTGACTCACTCATATTTTTCCTTTAAGTAACTTTCTGATATAATTAAAATACGATTAACAATTTTTAATGTAGTTTAAAGAGTGGTAAAAAGCTTTATAAAGGTCAAAGGATTAATTACCCTTTGACCTTTTTTTTTACCCTCTAAAACTACATTAAGGGAGATTTTATGAATAAGTTGTTAATCGTACTTACACTTATGTGCATCTTTGCATCTATACTTTATTAAGTATAGTCAAGGGATTTTTTTCCCTTATCTCCCTAACACCCACCCCCTGCTGAAATTTCCTCAATTTAAGAATAGTCAACAATCACTGTCCAACTCTCACACAACGAACATAAACATCATCTGACTTACTGTAGAAACGGTCAGAACCATGGTAAAAACTAACTAGCCAAGCTCTGGAAGAATTACCATTATATTCTGTGTGATGTCACTATTTGTCCAAGGTCTTTGTCTGTTGTGAGTAGAGTGTAACACACCCACTTTCACATCTTTAAATATCTTCTCTATCGGCACACCAACTCTATCTATATTTTTAAGTATCTGTACTGTAAAAACACCATTTTTCCCATTGCCATCTAGTAACACTATGTTTAAACGATTACCAGAGTTTTGCATCTTCTGTAAAACTTTTTTTAGCTCCAAAGACTCATAACTTACATCATCTTCATCATCTATATTTGAATTTGTCCCCATCAGATAGTTTTGCCCTTGTGACTCTATACCATGACCTGCAAAAAAGAAAAGCCCAACACCACCATGACGTAAAGCTCTTGAAAATTTACTCACTTTTTTATCCATATCACGAACCGTAAGATTTTCGCCATAGTAAACACTAAAGCCCAACTTCTTAAGAGCCTTTTTCATAGCTCTAGCATCGTTTATAGGGTTTTGTAATGTTCCTAATCTTTTATGAGTGTAGTTGTTATTTCCTATAACCAATGCTATACGATTTTCACTCTCGTATATCTTTTTTAAAGCTCTTGTGTTTGCTTCTAATGTTATGGAGATAAATAGTATAAACAACATCACTATTTTTATCTTTTTTTTATATTTAATTTCTCTTAACCTAACCAATATATTTTCCTTGTTTTTTAATCTCTCTAGTGTTTATTGTATTCAATTTCATTTATGTTGTCAATATTCTATATCATTTTACTATTTTACACATCTCTAAGGAGGAAATAACTATTATATAGTTTTACTCAAAGGGGTCAATTACAATGATACTATTAGATTTAATTCTTATGTTTTTAGTAGCCTATATGACAGGCTTTTTATATTATGGTTTATACCGTAAAATCACAGCACATTTTCAAAAACGGTTAGGTCCACCTCTGTACCAATCCTTTTTAGATAGTATCAAGTTTTTTACAAAAGAGGATGCCGTTACTCATGGGTGGATGTTTTATTTAGCTCCTGTTATTATGATGAGTGGTGCAGTTATGACTCTCTTTTTTATCCCATTTTTCAGTACTGGAGAGAGTTTTCAAGGTTTAAGTCACTATGGAAATCTTTTTGTAGTTTTATACCTCTTAGTTCTTGGGCCATTAGGAAATGCTTTAGGTGTAGGAGCAGGAGGAAACCCTTTTGGTGTTATGGGAGTTACTCGTGGACTTACTCGCCTTTTTGCTATGGAGATGCCATTTTATATAGCTGTTATCGCTATTATGAGCCTTTCTCAAAGTGCAGATATTTCAGTTATAGCAAACACACAAATAACTTACAATGCTTTTGCCTATCCTCTTCTTTTCATAGGAGCGATGTTCTCTTTCATAGGGATGATGGGTCAATCACCATTTGATGTAGTTGGTGCACCCGTAGAGGTATACTCTGGCCCAGCGAGTGAGTTTAGTGGAAAGTTTTTAGCTCTTTTAATGAGTCAAAGTGCCATATTTACCTTTGCTAAACTTGTTTTAATGGTTCATCTTTTTGTAGGAGGTGCTGATGGATTTTTAGAACTTTTAGCTAAAACATTTGTACTTTTTCTTTTTGTTATCTCTTTTGGTGCGATATATGGAAGATTTAAAACTCCTCAAAGTGTTGATTTTTTACTAAAAGTTCCTACTGTTATCTCAGTTGTTGGACTTGTTTTAGCTACTTGGCATTAAAAACAATTACAATGATGGTAACCTTTAAAAAGTTACCATCAAAAAAATAGTAAAACTATAATACTATAATAGATTCATTCCCCTCCAAAGCTGAAAGAATAGAGTTAGAAACACCAATGGAAGAGTCTATAACAACATTTTGAAGCTTAGATATAACAGTTACTTTTAATGGTCTTAAACCTGGATTTTGTCGCACTAAAGTATAAAGTTCATCTAAAACACCACTATTTATATCCAGTTGAACAGCAAGATTTAACGGCTCTTGAGGTTTCTCTTGTATCTCTGTTTTTACTTTCTTTGTTTCTCTCTTAGTATTTTTAAGAGTCATAATTTTAGATATGCCTATACGAGGACCAAAGTCTGTATGAGTGATTTTCCCCTTAAAGGCTATCGGCTCATCTTTATCCATATCCTCTAATTGTGCTAGTTTGTCACTAAAGAGCATTATCTCCATATTTCCATGAAAATCCATAAGGTTTACTATGCCAAACTGATTTCCTTTTTTACTCATCTTTATAGTCACCTCTTCCACTTTACCTATAAATATAGCATAAGAGCCATCTTTTATATCCTCTAGTTCGGAAGAGAGAGTATAATCAAGTTCATTTAACTCTTGACGGTAGTTATCCATAGGATGACCTGAAACATAAAACCCTAAAGTATCTTTCTCAAACTGTAAAATCTCTTTCAGTTCAAACTCTTCAGAGTTTTTAAGGATAAGTTGAACATTTGTTATCTCCTCATCATCTCCAAAAAGACTACCTACGGCATTTTTCTTTGCATCACTCGCTTTTTTAGCCGTTTCTACTATAAAATCCAACTGTTCTAAAAGTGCTTTTCGTGAGAAACCAAACTGGTCAAATCCACCCGATTTTATCGTTGATTCTATGAAGCGTTTATTTACTTTTGAGGGGTCTATTCTATTTACAAAATTTTCTATGGAACTAAACTCTCCATCCTCTTCACGAGTTTTTATAATAGACTCAACAGCTGACCCACCAACCCCTTTAATAGCACCTAAACCAAATAAAATAATCTCTTTATCATCTTTAGTAATCGCTGAAAATTCTAAATAGGAGTGGTTTACATCGGGAGGAGAAAGCTCTATACCCATCCGTTTTACCTCATCTATGTAACGAACCACTTTTTCCATATTGTCTTTATCTGATGTTAAAAGAGCTGCCATAAACTCATTTGGATAGTAAGTTTTAAGCCAAGCTGTTTGAAAAGTAACCATCGCATAGGCTGCTGAGTGTGACTTGTTAAAACCATATCCAGCAAATTTTTCGATGAGGTCAAAAAGTTTACTCGCTTCATCATAGGGATGCCCCTGTTTTTGCGCACCCTCACTAAACTCAGCATTGTATGTTGCCATATCTTTCTTTTTCCCCATAGCACGACGAATAATATCGGAATACCCAAGAGAGAAACCACCAACAGTTTGCACAATCTGCATAACTTGCTCTTGATAAACAATGACCCCATAAGTGTTTTCTAAAATAGGCTTCATAACATCAAAGGTATACTCTATCGCTTCACGACCATGTTTACGTTCTACAAAGCTATCGAGCATTCCCGAATCCATAGGTCCTGGTCTATACAGAGCAAGAACGGCTATCAAATCCTCAAAATTATCTGGTTTGAGACGACGGTTAAGATCTTGCATACCTGAAGACTCTATCTGAAACATTCCCACTGTTTCACCACTTCGTATAACCTCATACACTTTTGGGTCATTTTCATCTATCTCATGCCAAACTATATCTTTATCATAACGACGTTTAATGAGTTTCATAGCATTATCTATAACATCAAGAGTTTTAAGACCTAAGAAGTCAAATTTGATTAAATCAACATCCTCAAGATAGTTTAGAGAGTATTGTGTTACAAATGTTGTTTCCCCCGATGGTTTATAGATAGGCGTTTTATACCAAAGCTCTTCATTGCTTATAACAACACCAGCAGCATGAATACCTGAGTTTCGTTTTAAACCCTCTAGCTTTTTAGCAAACTCCCATACACGTTTGGCATTGGCATCACTCTCTATAAGTTCGGAGATTTTTGGCTCTTTTTGAAAAGCACCATCTATCATCTCTCCCTTTTTCATCTTTCCATTAAGTGTTATACCTAGTTCATCTGGAATAAGTTTTGCCATCTTATCAGCTTGAGAGAGAGGCATCTCTAAAACACGAGCAACATCACGGATAACCCCTTTAGCTAAAAGAGAACCAAAAGTGATGATTTGGGCTACTTGATTTCGTCCATACTTCTCTACAACATAGTCTATAACCTCTCCACGACGAGCCTGCATAAAGTCCATATCTATATCGGGCATCGATACACGTTCAGGGTTTAAGAAACGCTCAAAAAGAAGTTCATATTTCATTGGGTCTATATCTGTAATATCTAAAGAGAAAGCGACCAAACTCCCAGCAGCTGAACCACGCCCTGGACCTACGGCTATACCCATCTCCTTAGCCACTTTCACAAAATCCCAGACTATAAGCATATACCCTGGAAATTTCATAGAGTTTATAATATCCATCTCAAAATCTAAACGCTCTCTATACTCTTGATGGCGTTCCTCTGGAACTATTTTTAGGCGATGATCTAAACCTATTTTACATCTATATGTAAAATATTCTGCATCATCTTTATCTATCCCACTAAACCAAACTTTTTTTTCCTCTAAAGAGGCATCAGAAGCAAGAGCAGGTTCATCATCTTTATGGTTTATCGTTATACCATCGTTTAGAGCATACTCTTTTGTAAATTTAAAGTTTGGTGGGATTGGGTCCCCTAGTTTTAACTTTAATTGGCATTTTTCTACTATCTCTTGAGTGTTTGAGATAGCTTCAGGAATATCAGCAAAGAGTCTTGCCATCTGCTCAGGGGATTTAAGATAAAACTCATGCACAGAGTGACGCATACGGTTTGGGTCATCGTAGAGTTTATTCATCCCTATACACATAAATGCTTCGTGGTATTGGGCATCTTCGGGGAATGTATAGTGAGTATCATTTGTTGCGATTATTTTTATCCCTGTTTCTTTAGATATTTTCAAGATACTATCATCTATATAAAGCTGGTCACCGATACCATGGCGCATAAGTTCAAGGTAAAAATCCTCTCCAAAAATATCTTGATACTCTTGTGCAACAGCTAATGCTCCATCATACCCTAAAGCTCCATTTTTAACATTACGTTCATTGGAAAGGTTTAGATGCCAGTTTACTTCACCTTGCAGACAAGCAGAGGTACATATAAGACCTTCACTATGCTCTTTAAGTTCATTTTTATTTATACGTGGATAGTAGTAAAAACCATCTATAAAAGCTTTAGAGGAGAGATACATAAGGTTCTCATACCCTTTTTGGTTTTTAGCATATAAGCAGATATGAAAACGTTGTTTTGTAGTTTTATCATCAATATTTTCACCATTATGAATATACCCCTCTATCCCAATAATAGGTTTTATCCCTGCTGAGGTCATCTGCTGATAAAAATCTATCGCTCCAAACATATTTCCATGGTCGGTCATAGCAACTGAAGTCATACCAAGTTCTTTAAGTCTAGGAACAAGGTTTGAGAGCTTATTTGCACCATCTAGGAGAGAGTATTCTGTATGGAGGTGGAGGTGGGTGAATTGTTGGGTACTCATAAATATTTGCCTTTAGAAAAAGTTTTTAATCTGTTTGAGATTATAGTAGGTTTTTATTAAATTTTATAGCTTATATTATTGTCTTGACAAAGCTTCAAAATAGTATTAAAATAGATTTATTTCATTTTTATGAGGAAAAAAAGTATGGAAAAAGCAGTTATAACTCTTAACTATATTACTCTATCCAAAACACTTTCATATCAAGAACTCACAAGAAAAAGTAATAGACAAGATACAAAAATGTATCTAGGAGGGCTTATGGGAGAGTTTGTTTTAAAAAATGTAAATAGAGATATATATAATCTTCTCAAGTTAGGAGAGGTTATCGGAGTAGGTAAAAGTACAGTGTTTGGGTTAGGAAAAATTAAAATAGAGGGAATAGAATGAGTAAATATCTATATTCTGCAACAGTTCAAGGGATTCAAGGGTTTATATTTGCAACAAATAAACTTCAAGAGATAGTAGGTGCAAGTGAACTTGTAAAAAGTATATCTGATATATTTGAAAAAAATTATAAAGCAGATGAGATACTTATAAATACAGCAGGAAATATAAAAGCGATATTTAATGATGAAAAAGAGTGTCAAAAAGTTGTTTTAGAGTTTAGTAAAATCATCTCTCAAATGGCGTATGGTATCACTATCTCTCAGGCTGTTGTAAAGTTTGATGGTCGAGCAGAGGATTATATAGGGGAGGTTTCAGAAAAACTAAAAATCCAAAGAAATAGACCCTCTATCCCTTTAGATAGTAGCATAAATATAATGCAATTACACCCAAAAACTGCCAAACCGATAATATCTAAAGATGGTGACAGAGCAACATCTCAAAAACTAAGAGCAAATGAAGAGTTTTATAAAAAAAATCCATCTGTAAAAGAGTTTAAAGATTTTTCCTATATGAAAAATAGTAAAGGAAAAATTGCGATTATTCATATTGATGGCAATGGGTTAGGCAATGTTGTAAAACAGTTAGGCAAAAAACTGAGTAGTTTTTCAAAAAGTTTAGAGAATGCAACCAATAAAGCGTATGATGAAGCAAGAGAAGATGATATGGATATACGTAAAGTTATCATTGGTGGTGATGATGTCACTGTTATCTGTAATGCAAATAATGCTATCAAGTTTACAAGAAATTTTTTACAAAACTTTGAACAAGAGACACAAAAAATCGTAGAACTCAAAGGGATAACAAAAAAACTAACAGCTTGTGCAGGTATAGCCTATTGTAATGAAAAATACCCTTTTCATTATGCAGTAAATTTAGCAGAAAATCTTTGTGGTGTTGCTAAAAATCATTCCAAAAGAGAATCATCTTCTTTAATGTTTCACAATATCCAAAGTGCAAATTATCAAAGTTGGGATAAATTTATAGAAGATGAATTAACTATAAAAAATGATAAGCAGACCATACGATGCGATTTTGGAGCATACTATTTAGATAAAAAAGATGAGGCAAACATAAGCGATTTTATAAATACTCTTGAAGCATATAGATGTGATGGTAGTCCTATAAGTAGTCTTAGAAACTGGTTGAGTGAACTCTATAAAAGCGATACAAATGCACAATCTTTACTAGATAGAATAAATATAATAACAGCACAAAAAGATAATTGGAACTGTAAAATAATGGATAAAAATTTAAAATATTTTAATAAAAACCTCTCAAATGAAACACTTATAATAAAAAAAGATGGGCATACAAAAACACCTATCTATGACATACTGCAAATACTCTCTATTACAGAGGTGAAATAATGACTTTACTATATGAACTAAAATTTTTTGATTATTGGCATCTAAGTTCAGGTTTAAGTGCTGGAGCAAAACTTGATAGTAGTGTTACAAAAGATAATGATGATATTCCCTATGCAAGTGGTAAAACTATTAAAGGTTTAGCAAGAGAGATGGCAGAATTTTTATATGATGATAGCTTTGTCAAAAGATGTTTTGGAGAAAAGGGTATTAAAAATGGAATATGCTACTTTAAAAATGCGCAACTATCTAAAATAGAGAGAGAAGATATTATCTCAAATAAACTTCAAAATCATCTTTATGATGTTATCGCTTCTACACAGATAAAAGATGGAATAGCTGTTGATGATAGTTTACGAGAGATAGAGGTAGTTGTGCCTATGTCACTCTATGGCGAGATTTTGGATGTAGAAGAGGATGATTATCTAAAATTAAAAAAATCTCTTCAAGCAATAAAGAGAATGGGACTCAATCGTAATCGTGGTTTAGGAAGATGTCAGTTTATAGTAGGAGAGAGAGTATGAGAGAGTTAGTATATCAAGTTGAGTTTTTAAGTGATATTGTTCTTCCTGCAACATCAAATACTGAGGGAAATATAGAGCCATTAGATTTTATTGCTGGAAGTAATTTTTTAGGTATGGTTGCAAAAAATTATCAAAAATTTGAGGATAGTTTCAATATCTTTCATAGTGGCTTAGTAAAATTTGGTGATGCTACTCTTTTGAATGATGGAAAAAAAAGCTATAAGATGCCTCTCTCCTATTTTCACGAAAAAGCAGATACAACAACTCTTTATAATCATCACTATATAAAAGATTTTTCAAAGTTTCAACAACTTAAACAGAAACGAAATGGTTATATAACAGAGGATAATAAACTTATCTATCTTGAATACAACTACACTCAAAAATCAGCCTATGATAAGGAAAACAGAAGAAGTAAGGATAGCTCTATGTTTGGATATAGTGCTATGAGAGCTGGTTCTATCTGGAGTTTTTCTATAAAAATAGACAATAGAGTTTCAAAGAGTGATATTGATTTGATACAAAAGAGTATAGAGGGACAACAGCGTCTTGGAAAATCTAAATCTGCACAGTATGGCTTAATAGATATAAAATATAGAGAGGAAAAATCTTCTACTCAAGAGGAGTCTAAAAAATCTTCTTCAACTATTCTCTATTTTAAATCAAGAGTAGCACTTGTTGATGATGAGGGAAATCCGACCTATAATCTAAAATATCTTTTTGATGATTTAGATGAAAAGAGTATTGATTATCAGAAATGCCAACTAAAAACATCTACTTTTACTCCATACAATAGAGCGATGCAAACAAAAAGTTATGAAAGAGTTGTTATAAATAGTGGTTCAGTTGTTATCATTAATGATTTAACAGATAAACAGCTAGAGAGTATAAAAAATGGTGTTGGTATCTATTTATCAGAAGGTTTTGGAGAGATTTTAATTAATCCTCAATTTTTATTAAATCAAGATGGATTTGAATTAAGAACCGATTTTAAAAGTGATACTATCATAGAGAAACCTATTCAGAGTAACTTAGGGAGATTTTTAAAAAATAGAGAGGATGATAGATACTTAGAATTAGATATTTTAACAAAAGTAGATAAGTTTAAAACTAAATATAAATCACTATACAAAAATATTAAACCCTCTCAATGGGGAAAGATAAGGTCTATTTGCACAAGTGGAGTATCAAACTTTAAAGAGGAGATAGAAGATTATATCAGTAGTGGTACAAAAAAATGGGAGAAAGAGCAGATAGAAAAAATTCTTGAAATATCAAATAGTTTAGAGTTTATAAAACTTCTTTCTATACAGATGCCAAAGGGAAAATCAGATGAAAACTAGATATGTAGCACATATAACCATAGAAGCGCAAACACCTTTAAAAGTTGGTTCAAATAGCTCTGATTTTTTGCAAGATAGCCCTATTCAGAAAGATTGGAACAGTTTACCTATGATACTTGGAACATCTATCGCAGGAGTTTTAAGAAAAGATTTTCATAAAAATTTAGTAGATGATATTTTTGGTAAAGAGAATGGTTCAAGAGTGATAATCTCTAATGCCCTACTGGTAGATGAAAATGGTAAAGTTTGTGAAGAGTTACTTTTAGAAAAGACTCCCTTTTTACAACTCTTTGATACGCTTCCTATAAGAGAGCATACAGCTATCACAGATAAGGGTGTGGCTAAAGAGTATAGTAAGTTTGATGAAGAGATTCTCTATAAGGGAACACGCTTTAAATTTAGTATAGAACTTATAGAAGATACAAAGAAAAATTTTGAAGATATTTTATCTCTTTTAAGTAGCTCCTCTTTTAGAATTGGCGGTGGCAGTAGTAAAGGGTTTGGAAAAATTAGAGTGATAGAGATAAAGACTCAAAGCTTTGAGAGTAACTCTTATGGAGATTATTCAAGTAGTCTCAATCATTCACTTTCCGATAGCTATCAAGTAGTAGCGCATAACTCTAAAAAGCATACAATATATACTCTCAAAATAACTCCAGATGATTTTTTTATGTTTGGCAGTGGTTTTGGAGATGGGGATGCAGACCAAACACCTCTATATGAGAAGATAGTTGATTATAAAAAAGCAAAGCTTTCTGAAAATATGGTTTTAATTCCAACCTCCTCTATAAAAGGTGCTTTAGCACATAGAACAACATATCATTATAATCTGCAAAAAAAATATTTTATAGGTGATGAAGATGCAAAACAAACTATAAAAGAGCTTTTTGGTGAGGCAAAGAACTCAAAAGATGATATAGATGGTTTAAAAGGAAAGATAATTTTTAGCGATGTTTTTCAAAAAAATAAAAATGAGTTAAAAACTTTTGACCATGTAGGGATAGATAGATTTACAGGTGGTGCTTTAGATGGCGTACTTTTTCAAGAAAAAACAATAGCACAAAAAGATGAGTTTGAGATAGAGATAGTTGTTGAAAATGGTATCCAAGAGTGCTATATCAAAGCTTTTGAAACTGCTTTAGATGATATTTGTAGTGGTATGTTAGCTTTGGGTGGGACAACTACTAAGGGGAATGGTGTTTTTAGTGGAACATTGTATATTGATGGAGAGCATTATGAAAAAAAATAGAGAAGAGATTATAGAGTATGTAAATAGTCTAAAAAGCTATCAAGGTTATGTACAGTTTTCTGATAGAGCTATTACAGATATATTTGAAGATTTTAGTGATATATCTGTTGCAGAGCAAGAGGGCTTTATTTATGAGGCACATTTTTTTAATGGAGAGGAATCGATAACTATAAAACAACAAAATAGTGATTGGTTAGTATCGGTAACTCCATTTACTCAGTTTGAACCTAATGATATTCAAAAATATATAGGGATTAACAGTTTAAAAGTCAAAATGCTTCAAATATGGAAAGAGGAAACAGATTCTTTTTGTGAGGGTATGTTGGTAAAAAAACTTCAAAAAGTTGTTTTTGTAGGATTTGAAAAAGGAGACTCTAAATGATAACAGCACCATTTAATTTTGTACCATTAAGTGAACAGGTCTTTTTTCCAGATTGGGCAGATAGTGTAAGCCATGATATACCATTTAAAGATGGTAAAAGTGGGGTTATTGATATAACTATTACTGCAAAAACTCCTATTTTTATAAGAGACCATTCTAGTGATAAAGAGAACACATCAGAACAGTTTTGTAACTATAATGGAGAGTATTATATTCCCTCTACAACAATAAAGGGTATGGTTCGAAATGTTTTAGAGATTATGAGTTTTTCTAAGATGACTCAGTTTGATGATGATACGTATGCTGTAAGAGACCTTTCTGATACAAAAAATTTCTATATGAGCCAGATGAAAAAAGATACATTTTGTGGGTGGCTTAGAAAAGAGGATGATAGTTTTATTGTAGAGGATTGTGGGAAAGCTGGTCGGATAAAGCATGAAGAGATAGATAAACTGTTTAATATCGGTTTTGCTTCAAAATTTAAAGCGGGAACATTTGCTAATAAAGCGGATGATAAAATCGCTTTAGTAAAATATAAGATGATACAAGAGAGTAATTTTACACACACTTTTGAGCATACAAGTACATCAACAGTAGGGGATAAAAGATATAGTTATAATAAATCTTCCTCTACAAAGGGAACTATCGTTTTAACAGGGCAACCAAGTGCAAGAGATGAGAGTAGAAAAATCCCTAGTGGAAAAGTATATGAATTTATATTTTTTGAGCCTAAAGAGGAGATAGTTCTTGATAAAGATGTAGTAAATAATTTTCTCTTTGCCTATTTTGATAAAAGAACAACGCAACCAAAAGAGTCAAAAGATTGGACATTTTGGAAAGAGAAACTTTATAATGGAGAAAAAGTACCTATATTTTTTCAAAAAGATGGTGCAAAGATAGCCCATTTTGGATTATCTTATCTTTATAAACTTCCTTATAAATATAGTGTTAAAGATGGTGTTCCACAAGAGCATAATAGTAACCGTATCGATTTATCAGAAACTATCTTTGGATATATAAATAAAGAAACAAAAACAGCATTAAAAGGAAGAGTGGAGTTTTCTCACTTTAAAGCTACAAAAAATATTAAAGAGTTACAGAGTCGAACAGAGATTTTAGGTACTCCAAGAGCTTCATACTATCCTATCTATGTAAAACAAAATAAAGATGAACTCTTTAGCACTTTTATGGATAAAGATTTCTCTTTAGCAGGTCGTAAAAGATACCCTATCCATAATGGTAGTGGTGTGATGCAAACAGAATCTACTAAAAATGAAAAAGTTGGAACTACTTTTCAACCCCTCGATAAAAATGTTATTTTTCAGGGAAAAGTCCGATTTCATAATCTAAAAAAAGCAGAGTTAGGTGCTTTACTCTCCGCTTTAACATTTCATAATAGTAAAGAGAACTACCATAATATCGGTATGGCTAAATCATTAGGATATGGAAAGATAGAGTTAAAGTTAGATAGAGTTGAGGATTTAGAATCTTATTTAAAGGTTTTTGAAGCTGAAATGAGTTCAAACATAGAGAATTGGTCTGTTTCAGAGGAGCTAAAAGAGCTTTTCAGTATGAGTAAAGAGCAAAAAAATAGTGGTAACTCACAGCTTAAATATATGAGTTTAAAAAGCTTTGCTAAATATAAAACAACAGCTGAAAAAGATTATCTTCGTCCATATTCTCAGCTTCATGGGATAAAGGTATCAACTTTAAAATCTTTGGTCAGTGATGAAGAGTTAGTACTTTTCAAGGAGCAAAAGATTTTTGACAATGAACTTTCTCTCATTTTAAAAAGTGATAATGTCACACACTATGAAAATTTTATTAAAAAATATTCTGAGTATCAAAATATAGATGAAATTATTAAGAGAAAAAATGCTCTTCAAGAAACTCAAGAAGCAGATAGATTTAAAAAGGTAGATAATGAGGTTAAATCTGCTTTGAAGGAGTTAGAAAATAAAAAATCAAATCCAAAACAGTATGCAAAACTTCGAGATAAATTTATAAAAAAATGGGAAGCTAAAAAAAATAATAAAGGGTCTCGTTTTGTTTTAGAGTTAGTTGCAAAAGTGAAGTAGTCATTTAGAAAAATTCAATATTTTATTACAAAAAAAGGAAGAAAAATGCCATTTAAAAGATTAAATCTCTCAAAAAATATAGAGAAAGTGATAGAAGAAAAGGGTTATAAAAATCCTACATCTGTCCAAGAAAAAGTGATTCCACTTATTTTGGATAAAAAAGATGTGATGGTGATGGCTCAAACTGGGAGTGGGAAAACAGCTAGTTTTGTTCTTCCATTGTTAACTATATTAGAGAATCAAAATACTCAAGGAAAAGCAAAGATAAAAGTTCTTGTTTTAACACCAACACGAGAACTTACTTTACAAATTACAGAGAGCTTTAAAGAGTTTGGAAAATATTTTTCAAAAAAAATGAAACTTGTTTCTCTTATTGGTGGAGATAAAATAGGGGAACAACTTTATGATATTCAACAAGGATGTGATGTTGTTGTTGCAACATTAGGACGATTTTTAGATGTTTTAAGTAAAAAACAGATGAATTTAACTCATTTAGAATATCTTGTTTTAGATGAAGCAGATAAGATGTTAAATCTTGATTTTGCGAATGAACTTGATATGGTTTTAGAGTCACTACCGACATCAAGACAAACACTTCTTTTTTCTGCTACTTATCCTCAAAAGATGTTAGATATAGCTTCTAAAATAGTTCAAAATCCTATTGAAGTAAAAATAACAACAGAAAAACAGATAGTAGAAAATATTTTTCAAAGAGTGATAGAGGTTAATAAGGATAAGAGAGGTCCACTATTGCGCTCTCTTTTAAAAGAAAACAGTTGGAAAAGAGTATTAGTCTTTATGGCAAATAAACGTTCTACGAATAATATAGCTGAAAAATTTAGAAAATATGGGTTTAAATCAGCATCATTTAATGGTGATTTAGAACAAGATTTACGAAAAGAAACTCTCCAAGCTTTTAAAGATGAAAAAATAGAGATACTTTTTGCAACAGACATAGCAGGAAGAGGACTAGATATAGATAATATTGATTGTGTTATTAACTATGATTTACCCCGTTCTCCTGCTGATTATATTCACAGAATAGGACGAACAGCAAGAGCTGGAAAATCTGGAACAGCTATCTCTTTTATAGATTATGAGACTATGCAACATTTTAAGTTAATAGAAAAACGAAGTGATATAAAACTTCAACGAGAACAGATAAGTGGATTTGAACTAGAGGGTATTGCACCTCAAAAAGTAAAAGGTCCAGCACCTGTTAAGGGGAAGAAAAAGAGTAAGAAAGATAAGTTACGGGAGAAGATGGCTCGATAAATCTTTAAAGGTAAGTAGATTTTTTTCTGTAAATTAAAGATATTTTATAATCTCTATTTTTATAGAAACAAAATCTAAAGTGCTTACCTAATTACAAACTCAACCCTTCAACAACCCTCTTCAACTCCAAAACCTCAACATCCTTAACTAAACCCTCCCCAAAATAAACTCTAACCTCACGACGTCTAAAATATTTGAAGATAGAACCTTTCTCATCTCCATCATACCTAGCCCATCTACTCCCAAACATACCATCTATAAAAAATGGTATAACAACTCCATCATACTCTTTAGAGATAAGTTCATACCCTCTATGAAACTTACCGAGATTGCCATCTTTGGTTATGCCACCCTCTGGAAATATTCCTACTATTTTTCCATTTTTCAAACGACTAGATGCCTCTTTAAAGGCATCTTTAGAAGCTTTTTTTGAAACAGGAATAGTCTCTCCAAGTTTAAAAAAGTAGTGAAAACCTTTCCAATTATATATCTCTTTATCCATCATAAAGTTTATTCGTCTTTGGATAGGAAGTTGTAGTATGAGCCAATCTAACCAACTAATATGATTTCCTAAAAGAAGCACACCTTTAGAGTTTGGAATGTTTTCTAACCCTATATAGATAAATTTGTATCTTAACGATAGTAAAAGCTCCATAGTTGCCCAAATACTCATAAGAAAATATCTTTTTATAAGAACTATTGTTAAAACAATCCCAACGAGAACCATAGCATCTATAAGATACTCTGCCTCCACTCCATAAAAAGCAAAAAGAGTTGTTAAAACTAAAGATGTAAACATAAAAATATTTTGAATAAAATTGTTCCCAGCTAAAATTGTTCCTAAATGAACACGTGGAGAGAGCGATTGTATTTTTGCATTGAGTGGTACCATTATAAAGCCTGAAAAAACTCCAAAAGTTCCAAATATCATAGCCATAGTTGTTATAGAAGTTGCAAAAGGTATCATAAATACTAAAACTGTAATCCCCCCAGCACCGATAACTACAAGACCTGTATTTATAAAATATTTTGAAAAATATGCTGAGAGAATAGAACCTATAACCATCCCTATACCAGCTAACATCATCACACCTTGTATATAGATAGTATTTGTAACATCCAACTCACTTTTAGCATACTCCCCAAAAACAGCTAAAACAACTTGAGAGATAGACCAAAAAAGAGAAAGAGCGATAATAGCCTCTAAAATCTCTTTTTTTCGTGTCACTATCTTCATATTTTTACGAAGATACTCCCCTTTTATGTACCTATTTAACTGAAACTTTTTTTGACTCTTTTTTGGCATCTTATTTGGTAGTTTTGTAGCTAAGAGAAACTGAATAACTGAGCCTACTACCAACAACCAACCCAAAGGAGCTATAAGTGCTAAAATATCCTCTTTTGTAGTAAATGCACTATCTAACATCATCTCAAAAAGAACAGTATAAAAGAGCATACCACCTAAAATAGCGATGGTTGTAACAGCTTGAACAGCACCATTTCCACTACTTATAAACTTTTCCCCCACTAACTCTTTTATATACCCATACTTTGCAGGTCCATAGATAGCACTTTGAAACGCTAAAAGAAAGGTAAGAGTAAATGCTAGAAAAAAGTTACTATTATAGTAAGCATAAGTGATACCTAAAGTGATAAATACAGCAAAAAGTGCACCATATTTCATAATCTCATTTTTAGGAAACCTATCTGCTAAAAATCCTGTCGGAGAAAAAACTAAAATAAAAGGCAATATAATAAGTGCATTTACAATAGCAGTTAAAACTATTTGAGTATCTCCATCATAGATTTTAAAGATAGTGTTTTGAATAATAATCTTATGACCCAAATCTGTAAAAGCATTTAGGAAGATTACTAAAAGATAGTTTATTGTTCCTGTTATTGCAAATATTTTTTTCATTCTGTTTTATTTTCCTTTTTTACTCTTCACTCTCTTCATCAAAATCTCCCACCAAAACAGTACTCCACCCCTCATAAAAACCACCCTCTTTTTTGACTACATTAAAAAGAGTTTCTACAACTTTAGCTACCTCATCTTCTATAATAGTATGAATTTTTACAAGTGCTATACCATGCTCAAAATCTTCACTACTTATCTCATCTTTAACTTTAAAACCCTCTAACTCTACATTTATATCTAAATTATTTATAAATCTATTTTTTTGAGTAGGTGTTTGAAAAGAGATATAATGCTCAACCTCTCGCGCAACACTAAGTTCATCCCCCTCCTCTTGCAACAAAAAGATGATTTTAGCACTCTGAATATTTGCAAACTCTAACTCTGTTGGAAAAAGTTGCTGTTCATAAAATTTCCATTGAGTATCTCTTACTATATTTGTTTCATATACATAATTTGAAGGTGCAAGTATCTGTTTTATAACAGGGTCAACTCTTTTTGAGTCATAAGAGTAAAAGTAAAGTTCACTCCATCCATCTACTACTCTACTTCCAACATATATAGCTCTTTCATTATGTCCTAAAGCGATTATAAGAGCCTCTTTCGTTTCTAAAAACTCCTCATATCCCTCTTGTGTTTCATCTAAGCCATCATATTTTATAAATATACTTACCAACCAAGGATTCATCTCTTTAGCATTTTCTACATCAAGATTTACCTCAACAAAAACTTTTTCACCCTCTTCTACTCTTTGAAAAATCTCTCTCATAATTATAAACCTACTATCTTATTTACTTCTAAACCAAAACCACTCAAACCAACAAATTCAGTTGCTTTCATAGTTGTTAAAAGATTCATCTGAGTTACACCAAAAGATTTTAATATTTGCGCCCCTATTCCAAACTCTTTCATCGTTGCATTATCTTGATGATTGATTTTATTTATAAATACTAAGATACCACCATTACTTTTAAGATACTCTACTGATTTTACAAAATGATTATATTTCTCTTGATTTAAAAAAAGTTCTACATCTGGTATAACATTATGCACACGGACATTCACTACATCTGCTTTCTCTTTTCCAAATTTTATAGCTGTATGTTCTATACCGTCATGGTCTTCAAATATATGTTGCTCCACTTTTTGACCAAAAAACTCTATCTCTTGCACTTTTGTATCATTTACTAATCTCTCGTTTGCAAGTCTATACTCAACTATATCAGAGATAAAAACAGTTTTAAGATTATGCTTCTCACCAAATATATCTAAATCATCTCGTCGAGCCATAGTTCCATCATCTTTTATAATCTCACAAATAACACCAGCTTCACTTAAACCTGCTAAACGACAAATATCCACAGAACCCTCTGTATGCCCTGTTCTTATAAGTGTTCCACCATCTTTAGCTATTAAAGGAAATATATGCCCTGGTTTTACCAACTCCACCGATTGACTTATAGGATTTGCCAAAATACGAATAGTATCATCTCTCTCTTGTGCAGATATACCTGTTAAAGCATCTTTTGCATCTACTGAAACAGTAAATGCTGTCTCATATGATGATGTGTTTGAGCTAATCATAGGATTTAGGTCTAGTCGTATTGCTATTTTTTTACTCACGGCAACACAGATAAGCCCTCTTGCATGTGTTGCCATAAAGTTTACATGTTTATCCGAACTAAAAGAAGCTGAATAGACTAAATCACCCTCATTTTCTCTATCCTCATCATCAATCATGATAATCATATTACCTTTTTTAATCTCTTCTATCGCTTCTAGTACTCTTTGAATTGGTGTCATATCTTCTCTTTTATGTGTAATTTGTATAAATTATATAAAAAAAATCATTAAAAAAGAGTTTTTTTAAAAATATCTTGAAAAATACTTGACATTCTTTTTTTATTTGACTATAATTCTAACATAACAAAACGATAGAATGATTTTGTTTAGAAGTGTCGCGGAATAGAGCAGTTCGGTAGCTCGTCGGGCTCATAACCCGAAGGTCACAGGTTCAAATCCTGTTTCCGCAACCAATTTACTTTCTAAAATCTTACTGGGGTGTCGCCAAGTGGTAAGGCCGTAGCTTTTGGTGCTACTATTCGGGGGTTCGAATCCCTCCACCCCATCCACAACTTAATAAATCAAAAACTTTTATCTAAATAAACTCTTTATTTCATTAAAAATATCACTTATCTTTTAAAACTATTCTTACTCTAACTACTGATTATAATTTGTGTGTAGCTTTTAAAGCACACACAAATTATAAATACTAATCTTAATAATTAACAGCCACTTTATAAGTAGGATCATCTTCCTCATAAGAGCAATATGGACCAGCTTTTGTGAGTAAAACTTTACAATCTGTACTCAGATGACGTAGAAGTAGATTTTTTCCAGCCTCTTCATACTTTTTCGTAATCATATCTATCGCTTCAACACCTGAACTATCCATAACTCTAGCATTTTTAAAGTCGATTACAACTTTTGGTGGGTCTTGTAAAATATCAAAATTATCACCAAATGTAGATGCACTTCCAAAGAAAAGTGGACCATCAAGTTCATATACTTTTGTTCCATCTGCTTCAACGTGATTTTTAGAAAATATACGTGCATGTTTCCAAGCAAATGCAAGTGCAGAGATGATAACACCTGCGATAACGGCAATAGCTAAATCTTCAACAACAGTGATAACCGTTACAGCTACCATCACAAAAGCATCTGTTCGTGGCATCTTGTTTAAACGAGAGAAACTTGACCACTCAAATGTTCCTATACTTACCATAAACATAATCCCAACTAAAACAGCAACAGGGATAGCATTTAAGATACCACTCATAGAAACAACTAAAATAATAAGTCCAACAGAAGCCACAAATGATGAAAGACGTCCAATACCACCAGATGTATAGTTGATGATAGATTGACCAATCATCGCACAACCAGCCATACCACCAAAGAAACCACAAGTAATATTTCCTGTTCCTTGTGCTATACACTCTTTATTTGCTGAACCACGTGTATTACTTAACTCATCTAAAACAGAAAGAGTAAGAAGTGATTCTATAATACCAACAAGAGCAACGATAACAGCATACGGTAATACCAACATAATAGCATCTAAACTAAACAGATAGTATGGAATCCCAAAACTAGGAAGTTGTCCAGCATATTTACTCATATCATCTAGACCACTCAGTAAAAGAGTATCTGCACCTGTAAAATAAACACCACCAGTTAAAACAACAATAGCCACAAGACCAGCTGGCATCGCTTTTGTGTATTTTGGTAGAAGATACATTATAGCCATAGTAACAGCAACAAGAAGATACATAAGATAGCCTTGTCCCTCAAAAAATTTAAACTGTGCAGTTCCTATAACAATAGCCAAACCATTCACAAAACCATGAATAGCTGGAGTGGGAACAAGACGTATAAATTTACCAAGTTTTAAAAGCCCTATGCCTACTTGAATAAGACCAGCTACAACAGTTGCAAGAAGAATATAGTTCAGAACAGTAAATGCCATCTCTTCACTAGATAAACCTTGTGAAGCGAGCATACCATTTACCTCAAGGGAAAGCCCTACTAAAACGATAGCAACAGCACCAGTAGCTCCACTAATCATACCAGGTTTACCACCTATTAAAGATGTAATAAGACCTAAAATAAAAGCAGTATAAAGCCCGACAATGGGACTAACCCCTGCAATAAAACTAAATGCTATCGCTTCAGGAACTAAAGCAACAGCAACAACGAGACCAGATAAAATATCATTTTTGATATTACCTGATGAATATTTCTTTAAATCAAACAATCTTTAAAGCCTTAAAATAGTATTTTGAAAATCCCGAAATTATAGCTTAGAAAACTTTAGAGCTAGTAAGATTTTTTAAATCGCTCCTGCTATTGTTATTTTCTTATCGTAAACCTCTTTTTTTAGTATCAGCTCTTTATAAACTGAGCCTAAAATTGCACTAGGTTCTGCTACACCTTTAAGTCCAAAGAATTTTGTAGAGGCTGAGGGTGTAAACTCATTTTCTAAGCTATTTATAGACTCTTTTTCATAAAATTTTATATTAAAATTATATTTTGAAGCAAACTTCAAGAGTCCAACTTCATCAGATTTTGCTTCAAAAGATGCTATATTTTTTACTTGTTCTATTTTAAGATTATTTTTCTCTAAAAAGAGTTTTACAGCACTCTCTATCTCTTGAAAAGTTGTATCTCTATTACATCCTATCCCTAAAAATATTTTTGGTTTAAAGGTAAGATTTTTGGAGTCTATATTAGGTGCGATAACTACACTATTTTCATCTATTTGATTAAAGCTTATCAGTTCTAAGTTCTCTTTTTTAGAAAGTTTATCAAAAATAGTTTTATATGTAGCCACTGTAACGGGTAGTTTGTTAAGTAGTCTATTTGAGATATTTGCTAACTCTTTAAGATTTTTTATATCCCAACTATTTTTTTTCGCTTCCATCTCAAAAGCTAATGTTCCTGTTTGGTCTGTTGCTGTTGATATAAAATTTATACAGTTTGGTAGTTTCGAGGTAAGGTTATCTGCCAACTCATTTGCCCCACCTAGATGCCCACTTAAAAGAGGAACTATCTTATCGAGTGCTAAGTTTATAACTAACACAGCTGGGTCAGTTGATTTATCTTCTAAAAGAGGAGCTATCTTCCGAACCACAGCACCCATAGCTAAAATACAGATAATAGCATCATATTCACTCCAAGCAGGGAGTAAAATATCATCAAGTTTTTTGTATAGATGGAGGTTGTCAAGGTTGTGAGTTAAATCTTTTTTTCCATAAATATCTATTTTATAATCATCTTTTAGATAAGTGTTTAGTTTTATTGCACTGTTTAGACTGGGTTGATTTATTGTTACTATTGCTATTTTCATTTTTTATTCCTTTCTTTTCACTAGATTAATATCTAGTTCATAATAGATTTTTAATCCCGTCCTATTTTTTCTTAACAGCTTAAAATCCACTAAGAATTTAATATCTTTTAATATAGTTTGTGTAGATAAATTAAATTTCTTAGCTATCTCTTTTGAATTCATTGCAAAAGCTATCTTATTTCTAGCTATTGTTTTTAATAAATTTTCTTGTCTTTTTGTTAATAAAAGATTGAGATTTTCAACTTTTTCTAAAATTATACTCTCTCGAAAATATAAAAATACTCTTTTATCTAACAGTTCTAATGCCTCAATCATCACATCAATCATATAATAGATAAAATAGGTTAAATCTAAACTATTTTTTTCAACATCTTCAAAGGCTTTTTCATACTCTTTTTTTCTTTTTTCACTAAGATGAATTATCTCAGATAAAGAGATATAGTAAAACATATCATAGCCATTTTTTCCAAGCAGATGGGTAAATAAAACTCTTAATGTTCTTCCATTACCATCAAAATGAGGATGGATATAACCATATAAAAAATGAAAAGAGATAATTTTATATATTGGTTCAATATTACTTTTATCGTTTATAGAGTTCATAAAAGAGGAAAGATGTGAAAACATTTTTTTCATCTCATCTATATTTGATGTTGGTCTAAATATAATAGTCTGTTTATCACTCATAATATCCACAGCATTATCTCTATATACACCCTCATCTTTTTTATCATCTAATGTATATTCTGTAATCATTTTATGTAAAAATAGTATAAACTCATCATCAAGTTTTTTATCTTTATTTTCAAAAATATATTGAAGTCCTTTATAATTATTGACTATCATTTTTTCTGATTTATCTTGAGGAGTGAGATGTTTTTTGATAATCTCTTCAGTTCTTTTTTTAGTACTATATGCTCCCTCAATAGATGAAGAGTGAAAGGCTTCAGAGATAAGAGTATCAAATATAAGTTCTTTTTTATACTCATCTTTAAAGCTATAAGGTGAATTATTCCAAAAATCTTTTATCTGTTGTAACTGTTTTTTTAGATAAGATGTTTCTACAAAATAAAATGTTTTATTATTAAATGCAATAATTTCTTTTTTATGTTTTACTCTATATTTATCTATCTCTAAAATAATCTCATCAAAATTACAACTACTTTGAGTGATTATATTTTTTCTATAACCTATATTTTTAGGTGTGTAATATTTATCTATGGTTAAATATTTTATCCACTCTTTTTTTTTGGTTGGGTAATTTTTTTTCATCATCTTATTGCCTTCTTATATTTTGTCTAATCGATATAATAAATTGATAAATAAGATAAGCTATTATCATTTTAAATATTAGTAAATCAAAAGTTAAAGAATCTACACTTGTCATAATTGAAAAAGGATTTACTTTATCTGCAACTGCATTAAATATTCGTAACTACTCAGCCCCATAAAATATAAAAAACAGAGCCACCACTAACAATCTCTCGAATACTATCAAACTCATTCAAATATATAACAATAGCCATTATATTTTTACCATAACTTATATGAGGTGCTACTAATGTTGGATAATCGTTGTCATGATTCACATTTCCACACTCTGGACACTCTTTTGAATAACTTTGATATTGTGAAATCTTCTTTGCTGTCTTTTGCAAATCCAAATCTAACACTTGTCTCTTCTCTTTGAGTTCTTTTATCACTTTACTCAAATCAAATCCACATTTTTTACATTCATCTATCTTAAATTCTATATCTATAATTTCATCTGGAGTATCTGTTTGTTCAAGATTATAACTCTTATGACCAAATTGTCCTCTACTTTTTCGTAATGATTGATTTCTCTTTTTATCTTTTAGATTCTAACTTATTTTTTCTGTCTTTTTGATAAGTTTTGCTTTTTTATTGGGGTAGTATAGTAGTTACCTTTCCTTTTTTATATTTTATTTTTTTAGCTCTTCACTCATATCTTTTTTCCCAACTCCTTAACCAAAGGCTTCACATAAAGATGCGACTCTTCCGTCTCTTTTTGATATAAAAAATTTCCAAAAAGTATAAGTGCAATTCCTCTTATGTGAGATACTTGCTCCTCTATGTTGGTGATAGTTCCTTTATATATCGCTTCATCTTCCCAAGTAGCTTTTTCAACTACCCAACAAGGTGTATCTGATGAGTAACCCATCTCTAAAGCCTCTTTTTTGAGTTTTTTTAGTAGTAAAATTGATAGATAAAAAACTAAAGAGGAGTTTTTTAAAGCGAGTATATTTTTTAAACTCTCTGGATTTGGTGTTTTTCCTGCTACTCTACTTAAAACTATTGTTTGTGAAACTCCCGGAATAGTGTACTCTATACCTAAACTTGAAGCTGCTCCAAATGCAGCACTTACTCCCGGGATAACTTGATAAGTGATATTTTTACTATTTAAAAACTCTATCTGTTTTGCTATGGTTGAAAATATAGAGGGGTCACCTGTATGTACACGAGCGACTATTTTATCTTTATATTTCTCTAAAAAAGCAAAAATTTCAGGATATTTCATCCCTTGAGAATCCTCTATGATAGCATCACTTTTACACCAACTGAGTATCTCTTTTGGAACTAAAGAACCAGTATATAAAACAGCATCAGCCTTTTGTAAAATCTTCATCCCTTTAACTGTGATTAAATCGGGGTCACCACAACCTGCACCTATAAAATGTATCATTTTTGCACCTTAATTTGAAAAAGTTGTCTTTCTGGTTCTACTAAATCTAACTTGCCTTTATAGGTTGTTAGAGAGAGTGAAAATATCTCATATTTTATATTATTGTCATTTAATATAGTTATCATTAAAGAGAGGTGTTTAAGTGTTATAGCATTTATAAGCATTACCCCATTTTCATCCAGTTTTTCATAAAGTTTAGGAAGTTTTGCTATCACTTTTTCACCACCACCACCAACAAAAATTCTTTGAGGAGTCTCTTCACATTGTTCAAATAGTTCTTCTGCATCACCCTCTAAAAGTTGTGTATCTACTACTTTATGCTGTGTAAGGTTCTCTTTTATAAACTCTACTCTTTGTGGTTGTTTCTCGAAAAATATAGTTTTTACTTTGTATCTTTTATATGCCTCAATACCACAACTACCACTTCCAGCACCTATATCCCATAAGAGTTGATTTGGTTCTAAATCTAAGTTTTGTAGAGAGAGATTTCTTTTGTACTCTTTTGTTATCATCCCTCTTTCTGTTTGAAAATCACTATCTTTTGAGAGTGTTTTTGTATCAAAAAGCTTTTTGATAATCAATACATAAGGTTGTTTCATATCAAAAGCTTTATAACTCATATCAAAAATATTTATCTGTTCTATCACTTCATCTTCATAACCAAGTTTATAACCGATAGTTACCTCTATATCTTGAGGGTTTAAATATTTTATAGCTTTTTGTATCTTTGGTATAGAAAATTTATCACATAGTATAAATGTGTAGTTGTTTTGTAAAAACTTATCTAGTGCGATATTTGGTCTTCCGTGGAGTGAGAGGGTATCTATATCGTTATCATTTATAAATAATCTTTCTTGTATATAACTTTTAGAGGAGCTGTTATTTATAATTTTCACTTGCTCTTTTGGAAGTTTATTTGCTATTAAAATACCAGCACTAAAGAAAAAAGGGCTTCCGGTTACAACATAAGCGATATTCTCTCTCTCATAATTTTCTAATATATATTTTCGAGCTACTTTAAAGCCACCTTTTTTAATTTTTTCACCAGTTTCAATAAAATTTTTATCACATATTATCTTATCAAACTGTTGTAAATCTATATCTATATTTGAGAAATTATAATCTCCCATTCCGTTACCTATTATTGTTAGCATTGTATCACCTTTATTTTTCTATTCATCCAAACTTCAAGTTGTTGTTCTGTTCTTTGTATGATATTTTTATCGAAAATTTCTCTCTTATCTCCGAGAGATTCTCTTACACCTTTTATAGTGCTAAAATCTCTTAAATCTCTCCCCAACCAAGAACTAACCTCAGTAAAATCTATACTACCAAAACGATTATGAGTATTTTTATAGCCTTGTGCAATTTTAACCGCTTTTGCTATACCTATCCACAAGAATATATTTGAAAATTTTTTCTCAACTGCAAGTAAGATTCCATCATATACAAAATTACCTATCTCTATAATATATGCACCATCTTCTTGCTCTTTAGCTTTTTTATAAGAGCTGTTTCCTAGTGTAAAATATATGGTTTTAAAGTGGTTCGTATAGGCAAAATTTAACTCCTCCTTGATACTATCGATATAAACATCAGCAGAGATAGGTTTTACTATCCCTTTTGTTCCTAAAATAGAGATACCACCTAAAACACCAACTTTTGCATTGGCTGTTTGTTTTGCGATTATCTCTCCATCTGTAACACTTACACTACAATAAAAATTTTGAGAACCTGTTACTTTTTTTGAGAAAATATCTGATAAAACTTGAAGAGGAACAGGGTTGATAGCAGGGTAGTTTTTTGGTGGTTTTAAACCATCTTTTGTAACAACACCTACTCCTATTCCTGCATAGATAAAGCATTGTGCTTTTTTTGCTTTGAGTATATAAGGTGTATGTTGAATAGTATTTAGTTCTAAATCTTGAAAATGAGGAGAAATAGACACAACTATCTCACACCCTTTGGTAACATCTAAATCATCATTATCTACTTTAATAGTTTTACTGATACAGAGTTTTTTTGAGCTTAAAGAGCCATCTAAAGCAGATTGAAAAGCATGGGATGTATGAACACCAGTCGTGTAGCCACTACGAAGTTTTTTATGATTAGAATTTTTTAAGTTCATAAATTTTTACTTGAACAAAAGCTTCAAATATTCCACTAGAAGAGATTTCACACTTTAATAAAGCCTTTTTCTTAAATTGTTCTTTACTCCACTTATCTTTTAATCTATTCCGTTCAAGTTTAATAGCTTTTTTAATACCTTCAATAACACTTTTTCGATTATCTTTCAATTTCTGAAAATTTAAGTTTAATATTTCAATATCATAATCAATCTTTTTTTTATGAGAACTATCTGAACAAAATATACTCCCATCATTACTATACCCTAAAACTCTTTCACAAGATTTATTTAATGGATTTAAATATTTAAAAGCTTTTGAATCTCGACTACTATCACAATGTTTATTTTCAATATCTTTTTTATCGTTACCATGACAAGTTACCAACATATTTTTATAGTTTGTATCTAAATTCTTATCTTTACTTTCTTGTGTTGTTTGAGCAATATAATGTTCTATCGTTGGATAAGTATCTGAAGCAGAAGTTAACTTATCTGTAGATATTCTTTGCATACAATAACAACAGATAAAACCCTGTTCTTTCATAAGGGATTTTAATGTATCAGATTTAACTGTAATCTTTGGATTAGCTTTATTATTATCACATACATCATTATCATAAGTTTTAGATTTATCTTTATTTATTTGAATTAATGCTGATGGTGCTTGTCCTTTTTCAATATGCTTCATAACTACTCTTCTAAAAAAGATAAAATTGTTTCAGCTTCTATAATAATATTATCACTTTCACCAAAATATTCTTTCAGTTCATCAAGTTTTATTTTTGCATCACTTATATTTTCATTTTCTAAATCAGTAAAAAGTAATGTTATTTTTTTTTCTATCTCTTTTGGTCTTTTAGTTACATCCATCAAATCAAGTAAAATCGAGTTTATATCTCTACCATAAGAATAATGTGTATCTTCATCAATTTTACCAGTTCTAATAATTTTTACATACTTCTTTTTTAAATATCCTAAAATTAAAGGTGAATGTGTTGTCGTAATAAATTGATTATTAGTTTCAAATTCTAAAAGTTCTTGCACAAAATCTCTTTGCCATTTAGGATGTAAATAAGTATCAGGTTCATCAAGTAAAAATAGTGTGTGTTCAGTAGAAAGTAACTCTTTTAATCCTAAAATAGTAAGTAATTGTTTTTCTCCTTCACTTAAATGATTATGTGAAATTATTTTATTATTTTTGTTTATCATAATCTCAATATTTTCTATTAAGTCATTTGCTTGTAATGTTGTAAGATATTCAAAAATACTTTTCTCTTCACCATAAAATTCCCATATATTAGTTAGTTTTTCTTGTGATGGTATTGTGAAAATGATATTATTATCTGTAATTTCATAATTTGAAGTATCACCTAAAGCATTTATCATTCTTGCTATAAAACTTGATAAGTCTCCACTAGCACCCCAAGTATTTTCTATCGTATCTTTTGCCCAGTAAGGTTTTTTAAGTGTTATAGTTATCTTTTGAAATCCATCAATACCAAACTGCTCTTTTAATATTTCAGGTACTCGGTATTGGTAAGCAAGTAAAGCAGTCAAAATAGTAGAAAAATTTTCAGGTAAAAAATAAAAGAAAGGTTGTTCTATCTTTTTACTATTTTTAACAGATGGCTTAATAAAATATTCTTCTTGAAAAGTTTTAAATTTATTTTCTAAAGTTTCTGATATACCAGAGTAATACATCACAACATTTTGGGGAAGCATATCTTTATAGCCACTATCAAACTCATTATTTATTTGTAATTTTGAATATTTTTTAGATTTTTCATCATTTCTTTTTATATTTATCTCATAATACTCTTTTGTTTTTTTATTAGATGTGATATATACTTCATACATATTTCCACTATATTCGATTTCATATCTAATTTTAAAATCATATTTTGGCTTACTACCTTTTTCTAATATAAAATGCTCATACAAATCATAAAATCTATTAGCTATAAACTCTAAAAGAGTAGATTTACCTGAACCATTTTGACCTATTAACACTATTAGTTGTTCATCTAAAGTTATATTAAAATCTTGAAGAAGTTTATAATCCTCTATCCATAACTCTTTTATTTTCATTTTGTAAAAATCTCCTCTTCAAACTCTTTTATTGCATCTTCTCTATTTTTAAGAGCATCTTGTTTGAGTTGTGTTATTTTTTCTTTTCGTTTTGTTATTTCAATGGCTATTTTATTTTGTATTTCAATAGGTGGGATGGGAGTATCTAAACTCATAAAAGTTGCTTCATTTATTCTTGGCATTCTTGCACCACTTGTTTTATCTGTTATTTGCATTTGAATAAAATTTGATGATAAACAATATTTAAAAAAAAGCTTATTTATATTTTCATCAATATCAAAAACAAAAAACTCTGAAGAACAAATTATATTATTCTTATCTAAACTATTTATCCAATATTTATTTAAGTATGGTCTTAATTTTCCATATAATAAATAATTTGAAGGTACTTCAATAGTTTGACTTTTAATCTCTTTACCTTTCACATAACCATCTTGAAGTAATTTACCAGTCTCTTTTTCTATATGTTCCATCCCAATATAAAAGAAATCTTTATCAGGATAATTTTTTGAATTTATTCTTAATGAATCATCTTTTTTATTAGTATTAAAGTGTGTAATGATTTTTGAAAATTTTACTATTGGATATTTTGCTTTTAATATAGGAATATTACCTATTAAAAATAGAGTGTCCCATCTATCAAGGTTTTTAGATGCTATAAATTGTAATTTACTATTTTTAACTTTTTTTTCTATCTTTTCAATACCTAACTCTTTAAAAAGATATTTCTCTATACTCTCTTCAATCTCTTTAGCTTCTTTTTCTTGATTTTCAGCTAATAATATTTTATTAGTATATTTTATAACAATTCTATTTTGCTCTTTTAATATTGGAAGTGGAATTTTTATTTCAGTTAATAATTGATTAGGTTTAATATACTTTCTATTTGTAGTACCTGTTACATAACTATCTAAATAAGTATTTATTTTTTTACTTTTAAATAAGGTTTGTAGATATGTTATATTTATTTTATCAATATTAATTTTGGCAAAAGTCATATTTGAAGATGCAATTCCATCAGATAAACTTTTAGTCACAACACCAAATGCTCCATTTTTTGTATCAACTTTACACCAAAAAAGATGATTTTCTTGAGCTATTTGATAAGTTTTCATTTTAAGAGTTTTCCCTAAAACTATTCTATTCTCAAAAACTCCCTTACCATATGACTTTACACCTAATATTTTGTAGGTAACATTATCTTTAATTTCAATTTTAGAGATATTTCCTTTTGATAAAAAGTCACCAAACAATACGAATGGTATATTTTCTTTAAATATATTCGAAGATATAAAGTGACTTTTCACATCCCAAATAAATAAATCTTTAGAAGATATAAATTTTAAAAAAGATTTTATATTTTTATTCATAAAATAGATTCTTTATCATCCAAAGTTTTAATAATCTCATCATCATTAACTTTATATTCAAAATTTAATTTTTCACTTTCCCAAAGTCTATTTTCTTTTCTATAAATATTAAACTCTTTTTGCAGTGGTTCAAGTTCATTCTCTATTTTTGCTCCTGTTGTACTTATACCTGCTTTTTCTACTTCTGCTATTGGTATTTCATAGTTAAATTTCTCTTTTATTACTACTTTTTTCTCTAGCTCTATTTTACTCTCCAACTCTTTTTTTTCTTTTCTAAGCTTTTTCTTTTCATCAGCTTTTAAAGCCTCTTTCCCTTTTTTAGAAAGTTCTTTGTCTATCTTTTCTAATGGTTCTTTATATTTTGCATCTATTGTTTGAGTTACTTCTTTTTTAATCTCTGCATACTCTTTAGCTTCACTCTCTGTAAACTTTTTAAGAAATAGTAAACTAGGTTTTATAGTAGCACCTGATGCTATAAATACATCTTGAGGTATTGAAGTGATTAAGATGATTTTCGCTCGACTCTCTACATAGTCTCTTACTTTTTGAAGATTAGAGTTATTTAAAACTCCTTCTGGCAATACAATACCCATTCTTCCACCAGCTTTTAAAAGATTTAAACATCTCTCTATAAAAAGAACTTCTGTTAATGTACTCATCTTTCCAGTATCATATAAACCCAATAAAGACTTATTTATATTGTCATTAATTTGGCTTTGTGCTTTGTCATAAACCTCTTTGCCATATCTTTCCTGATATTTTTGTATTCTGTTTGTATCTGTAAGTTTATCTTCTTGCGTAATTTTAAGAGATTTTTCTATACGAGAACCAAAAGGAGGATTTGTAAGTATCACATCAAAACGATTTTCAAAGATACCATTTACATTTAAAAGTCCATCATTATGATGTACTCCACCATGTCCATCTCCGTGCATTATCATATTCATCTTAGCCGTTCTACTCATACGAGGGTTTGCATCTGTTCCAAACACACAATTATAAGAGAGGTCTCTTAGTCTGCTCTTCTCTGTATTTTTATCTAGTTCACTATTTAACTTTGAAAAAAGTTTATTTACTTTTTCATCTATTTTAGCTTTCTCTTTATCATCTGCTTTTTCATACTTTGCATTATAAAAGTTCTCTTTTATATGCTCTTTCTCTTTTTGAATATCTTCCTCTATTTGACTCCGTACATATTCAAAAGATTTAATTAGAAAACCACCACTACCACAACAAGGATCACAGATAACTTCACCCTCTCTAGGGTCTAAAATATCATTCATAAAATCAACAACAGTACGAGGAGTGAAAAACTGCCCTAATTCTCCTCTAAAAGTCTTGCCTAAAAATTGTTCAAATGCTATACCTTTTACATCATCTGAAGTTATTGAAAGGTTATATTTTTCAAGCTCTTTTACAATAGCTTCAAAACTACCCTCTTTAATTTTTATCTTTTCATGCTCACTAAAAAGTTCATCATATTTAAACTCTTCTTTTGTCTCTTCAAAAATTTTATCTAAATATGAAGGTGTAGATAATAATTTTAAATCTTTTATCTTTTGCTCTGATTTTTTTGCTATCTCAAAATCACCATCTTCTATAAACTCTTTTTGCTGTTCCTCTTCCCATCGGATTTTATTATCTATTTTTTTTATAAAATCATTAATATGTTTATTTTTTTCTTTTAAAAATTCATCAAGTGAAAAAAGTTGTGCTTTGTCATTACTTCTCTCATATCTTATTTTTATAAAGAGTATTTTACTTATTTCATCAAATGCAGCTTCGGGAGAGAGTCTGTCATTATTTCGTATAATGTTGTGACATTTAGAAAGTAGTTTAGAAAACTCATCTCTAGTAAAAGATTTTGTTTGTTTTAAAAGCTCTTCTATCTTTTTATCATTATTGACAATAGAAAATTTTGGAATATCTATAATTTCTTTCAAGCGTTTAGGAATTTTTCCCTTAATAACTTGAAATATTTTTGTCTCTTTAAGATTTGTCGTTACAAAAAAATCTGCCCCAGCCCATGAAGCATAGTTTGACCCTTGAAAATAATCTTCTTCTCTAATTGTTAAATATTCAGCTTTACATTCAACTACAATTATAGGACTATTTTCTGCTAGTCTATCTTTTTCAGATTTCCATATAACTATATCAGCCATAGCACGACCTTGACCTCTTGAAGAGTTACTAACTTGTAGCTCTTGAGTCATTAGTTTTAAATCATATCCATAACTATCGACTAATCTACAAATATATTTTTGTCGAACTTCTTCTTCTGGTTTTAAAACTAGCCATTTTTCTTTTAATGGTGCATAAACTTTATTTTCTTTAGTTTGTATTTTACAATTCATTTTTTCTCTTTTTAATTATTTAAAAAACTTTCATCTCTATCTGCTCAAAATTATCCAAATCTTTACCATATTTAAGAGCAAAAAGAAGCTCTTCCCATTTGGCTATATCATAAGTATGAGTTTTTCTTAACCAGATATTATTATGTTTTTCTAAGCCATTTCTTTGAGTGTTTGCAAAAATATTTGTCACTTGACCATGTCTACAAGCACCTTGACAGAATGTTCTCGTTACTTTAATACGATTTTCACCTTTAACTAAATCACATTCTTTGATAAGCTCTCGTAAATCATCAGCTTTTTTAGCACTGCCATTTTTTGAACATCTTTTATCTACACAAATATTTATAATGTTTTTATAGTGCATCATAGGTTTATTTACATCAAGTTCTTTTGGTTTACACTCGAAGCCATCGACAACTTCGCTACCCATTATATTTATTTTTTTCATAATAAATTTCTATTTAATCTCAATACTAGATAACTCTTCAATAATCTCTCTTATCTCAAAAGCATCAAAAAAAATGTTTCTTGAAAGTTCACTATTAAACTTCTTAAGAAGTTCCAATTTTTTAACTCTTTGAGCCTCTGTATCACCTTGTAAAACTGTTAAAGCCTCTCTTAGTTCTTTTCTATATCCATTAACAATCTCATGACACTTTTCCTCTTTCGTTTGAAGTTTTGCAGTTTCATCATTTTTAAGTGTATAAAATGCTATTACTGCAAATATAACAATGCCCACTAAAGCATAAATTGTTTCACTATCCATCTTTTTTTACCTTTTTCTAATTTTTTTATCTTAATGAGATAAAAGAGCTAATGCTCCCTTATATATAGGTTCATCTATAAAACCATACTCTTCATCTACAAACCCTGTAATTCCTTCTGCACGATGCATCTCAAAAAGTTTTACAATAATTTTTGCTCTTTTTATCTGAGAAACCTCATCTATAAATATTTCATTTACTAATGTTACCTGCTTAGGAGAGATACACCCTTTAGCATCATATCCCATACCCTTTTCTAACTCTAGCCATTTAGAAAATTCCTCTAACTTTGTAAACTCTTGATACACAAAAGAGACAGGTTTTACATTCATAGATTTACATGTAATCAAAAAATGTGACATCATATAAAGCATCGTTGGATTATCTCTATTTACAAGAGTTTGAGGGAGTTTCATATCTGCAAAAAGGTCTAAAATACCCAAATAAAATGTAGTCACCTTTTCTGTAATAGCTAAAGAATGAAGATTGTACCATGCCTCTGAAGTTTCTATGGAAAGGTGAACATCTATATCTTTATTTACTAAAGCTTCTACCGCTTCTACCTCTTTTTGTGTTCTAATTTTAGGAACTCGAATAGCATCTGGCATAAACTGGTTCAGATATACTATCTCTGCATATCCACCCTCATCAAGAGCATTTACTCTTACAACTAGTTTCTTTTTTGAAGATTGTAGAGAGGATAGAAATATTGCACATAATACAAGAGCAAATGGCTTCTCCTCTTTTGCAACACCATCTTCAAGATTTAACATAATACAATCAGCCTCAAGAGATTCTATCTTTTGAAGATGTTTAATATTATTACAAGAAAGCATCAAAACAGAAGAGAAATCATTTTTCTTATTTATTTTTCTTGTTTTTGGTGTTGCTAATCTATCTAATGCACTCAAATCTCTATTTTTATAGGCTAATTCAATAGCATCTATCATCTCACTCCTCATCTTCACTCTCCTCTTCGTTCAATGTTATATTTACATGAAGATATAAACTATCTATCTCTTTTTGTGTGAGAAAATATCTAGGCATTCCTCGTTTTCCCTCATTTAAAGCTTTAGAAAACTCTTCTATATTTAAAAGATTTATAGGAGGCCCACTAAAACTTTTAGCTTTACCCTTATGCACATATCGAGCTACTAATCTACCTTCACCATTTTTACCATGACAATGATAACACCCTATTCCACGAGGATTTTTATAGAGTTGTGCCGAATATTCTTTAGCTGTTATAAATGATGTATCTGCCAAAAGTAGACCAAAGAACAATGAGATAATTAAAATAATATTTTTCATTTCAACCAAAACTTTCCATAAAAGCTACCATTTATTTGTGTATTATTTATAATAAATGCTCTATATTTATTGAGTAATCTTTTATTTGGCTTCTTTTGTATATGCCAAAAATCTTCAAGCTTCATATCTTTACAAGTTAATCCCTCTATATCATAGATAGCATTTCCTAATGTAATCGTTGGAGTACCATGCATAAGTGATGATAGCCCTACTGTGCTGTTTATAGTTATTGTACCCTTTGCATTTTTCAAACAAGTTGGAAGATATGTATCATAAAAAACTAAAACTTTTTTTTCTATACCTAACAATATAGACTGCTCTATAATAAACTCTTTATAATTTTTACGACCTCTATCTACTGGGTGATGTTTAAATACAATCCAACTCTCTGAACAATTTGTAGCAAACGATTCTAAAACCTCAATAATAAACTTTTCAATAGAGCGATACCCAGAATGCTCTAAAATCTGAAAATCATTATATGTTTGAAGAGGTACAAAAAAGTATCGATTTGAAAGCTCATTTTCTATCATACTCAAATAATTTTTCTCTTCAAATCTATATAAAAACTTTCGCACAACACTTCGTACACCGTAAAAAAACTCTTTTATAGCTGAGAAATCTCTATGATGTTCATAATGTGGGTATTGATAATGTAAAATGTTGGATATAAGATAGTAGATAGTAGCACTAAAAACCATTTTAGTTTGAGAATATTTTACATCTTTTGGAGCGGTTATTTTAACATCTTTTATACTGTTATAAAATTTAGCCTCTCTACTTATATGACTAAAATCGTTCACACCATATTTTTCCATAGTTATATATTTTGGACGAATATAACCCTCTTCAAAAACAAAAACTTCTATATTTAAACCAATAGCTACTTTAATAGAGATACGTTGATAAAATCTACAATCACCAAAAAGAAATATTTTATCTATCTTTTTCTCTTTTAATAATTGTTGAATAAACTCTTCATAACTCTCTTTATTCTTTTTATACCCTATATAGTTGTGATGATTAGAAAAAAAACTATCTCCTGCATTAAAACCCAATTTATAAGTTTTAGCACCCTCTTTTTGAAAAATATTATCAAGTTTTTTAAAGAACTTACCCATAGGACCTTGGAGAAATAATATATTTTTATCTTTAATAGCACCTATACTGTTCATACAACTCTTCTTTAATTCTTTAAAGTGATTATACGTAATAGTAGCTGTGATTTTCTTGTAAAGAAACTATGCAGTTTTATTTTTATTCTGTATGTCAATGAAGCATTATATATATATCTCTCCTTTTCTACACTCTCTAAAAACTGCTCTATTTCACAAAGTTTTAAACTAAATGGGTCTATATATCTTGGATATAAGATAAGTGTAGCAAAAATCAGTTCTTCAAGAGAGAGTTTTCTTTCTCTTCTTTCCAATAATAGAGTATCTTCAGTTAATCCCCATCCTGCATAAAATGGCATCCCATAGGTAAACACTTTCTTCTCTCTCATCAATGCTTCAAAACCGACTAAAGAGGTCATCGTATGAACTTCATCACAAATCTCTAAAACACTATCTAATCCTACTTCTGTTATCACTTCATCAGCATATATCAATGAGTCTTCCTCTTTTATAGTGCCTACTCTATTACCCACTAATACATCAGGATGTGGTTTATAGATAATATATGAGTCTTTAGATTTTTCTCTTGCTGATTGTAAAAGCTCTAAATTTGTCATACCTAAAGCACCATATTTTATAGAAGCATCATCTTCCACTTGTCCTATAACCAGTGCTATTTTTTTATCTGTTTTTATCTCTAGTTTTCTATTTTCATATAGATTATATTTTGAAAGTTTTTTCTCTACTAAATAGTTCTGTATCTTCTTTGCTCGTTCTAAATCTTCTCCACTAAAAATTCTAGTTTTTAAAATATCTTCTAAATCACTCTCTTGAGTTGGGTCAAAATAGATACCTTTCGTATCAACTACTAAAGAGTATGGTTGTGTTAGGTCTGAACCCAAACCGATAGAGCGAATAAAACCATCTTCTACTCTTTTAATTTGTATATTATGTTTTAAAGCAAACTCCTCTACAAGTGGAAAACTTTTTTTCCCCCAAATGTAGATATTAGAGTCTTCATCTAACCCCTTTTTTAAAGCTAATCGAAAATAATTTTTCTTAAAAAATGGGTTAATAAAAATAATAGTTTCTAACTCATTAAAAAATGGTTTTACAAACTCATGTTTCCAGTGAGAAAATCCAAAAAAATAGTTCATTTTTCTATAATCCTTTACAATGATATGATAAACCAAATGTTACATCAGCTTCATTGTTTCGTGGTATTGTATTTTGATTAAAAAATATATCTATATATTGATTCTCTTTTAAATCTTTTCTAAGTGCAAACTGTAAAAGATGTGTATAGCTATCAAATTTTTCATCACTACTCTTATAGGGTGATGAACCATACTGATAGATAAATAGAAAATCTATACTCTCTATAAGTTTAAACTCTGTTCCTAAAGAGATAAAATAACGATATTTTTGAGATATTATATCTGAAGATAGTCTATAATTGGTATTTAAAGTTACAACTGTATTGGAAACTATTAAAAAATCATCATAATTTTTTTGCAGTTGCACTCCACTCATATAGTCAACTTTAGAGGTAGTAAAACCATCCTTTACATTTCCCATAGGAATTTTTATACCAATATTTGTTGATAGATAGAGATTATCTTTTCTATACAGATTATATTTTAGTTCTATTTGTGGATTACCTATAATATAATAGCTACTATTTTTACTTATCTTATCTAATAGCCTATATGTTAATCTATTATTCACATGTCCTTCATGCTCTCTTGTTGTTGCTATATGAAGTGTTGAATGTACTTCATCAAGAAAATCATCTAAAAAACCTTTTGATATATAATAAAATGGATAGTTAAAAGAGAGTTCAAGATTACTATTATAACGGTAATAATAACTTATATCTAAAGTTGTTATCTCAAAATCTGCCTCAAGATTAGCACTTTTAGCACTTTTTTGAAAAACATTTGACTCAGAGAGTGAAAGAGTAAAACTATCTACATCTCGAATCATTGCTGATTGAGTGTAGGGTCTGTAAAAAAGAAGCTGATTTGTATATTGATTTGTAGAGTGGATAAGAGAGCTAAAATCCAAACTATCTTGACCACACATCTGTTTCTATATAAGTTCCACCTGTTTGATAAAATTCAAAGAGATTTTTAACTGCATTTATCTCACTTCTTTTTGCTAGATTTGCTAAACTTAAACCAACTCCAACATAAAGATGTTGTGAACTATCATCTCCATTATCAAAACTACGATAACCTCGTGAATAGTATCCTATTTGAAACTCTAATAAACTCCAATAGCTATTTTTTAGAGATTCAAATCCTCCAACTTTAAAAGCTACAAGATGTTTCATACCTGAATAATCAGTTGTATTATCCCCACCTTTTAGATACCCAGCTGTTGGCATATACTCTAAACGTATATCTATAAAATCATCTACTCTTGGATTTGAACGAATAAGATATGCTAAACCTGCACCCAAAGAGTCTGCTATTAAATCCTCATTTGAAAAACCATAGGGACTTGTTCCATCACCTACCTCTAAAAGAGTCATAGCTAAGATTCCAGAGAGAGAACCAGCTAAAGAGGATTGCTCAAGAGAGTAACCTCTATCTTGCATACGTGAAGCCATCACGCGAGATAATAGATATGTCATATAAAAATGTCCTGTTTTATCAGAACCACCTGTTTGAGAATCTTTTTCAAACCAATCTTCTCGTTTAGTATGAAGAGATTTTGTTGTCCATTTCCAATGATTATAACCCCAAATAGCTATTACACTATCTGCCAATAGATTATCCATTATTAAACCAGTTAAAGGCTCTTTCGTTATAAGAGTGTAATCATTTACACTCTTTGATGTTGTATTTATAGTTTGAACAATCTCTGCATTTAAAAAAGTAACTGTAACCATTATGACAATAGAAAACTTTTTAAACAATTTCAACTCCTTTTACTTATAGTTTTTTGTATTATATAGATTATTTAAAGTAACAATAAATGCTAAAACATCTTTCTCCAACTCTACATCAGAATCTATTTGTACTAAATGTTTATCTTTATATAGAAATGTAATCGGCTTTTTATTTGGTCTTAGTACTGCTATTTGATTATCTACCCTCAGTGCATAGGCTGTATGAAACTGCATTAAAGAGATGTTTTGTTTTTTATCACTAAATATTGAATGTCCCATAATAGAATATTTCAAATCTAAACCTATTAAATCTAAAACTGTTGCTAGAACATCAGGTTGTGTTGCTATCTTATCATATACATAAGGTTTCAAATCTTGACCTAAAATAATTGCTGGGATATGAAACATATCTACTGGTACTAAATCATCTCCATAAACTCGAATATTATGGTCTGCAATGATAACAAAAATAGTATCTTTATAATAACTCTCTTGTCTCGCTTTTTTAATAAACTCACCTATCGCAAAATCGGCATATTTTATCGTATTTTTAACACTTTTTCTCTCTACACTATCTACTAATTTTATCTTATCTTTTGGAAAATCAAATGGGTTATGATTTGTTGTAGAAAAGATAACAGATGCAAATTTTTTGTTTTGAGCATAAAGTTTTTTATACTCTTCATTAGCTCTATCAACAACGTCACCATCACATACACCCCAAGTTCCAACAAATGAAGGGTTTGTAAACTTTGGCTGGTCTATAATAAATCCATTCCCTAAGAACCAACTTCTCATATTATCAAACCTACTCTCGCCACCATATATAAAAGATGTATAGTAACCTTGTGGTTTTAAAAGTGAAGCAATTGTAAAAAAATCACTTTGAGATTTATTTCTTTTAAGTACACCCTTCCCTGGAATAGAAAAGTTTCCTGCTACTGTTCCTGCGATACCTCGAATACTTCTCGTACCATTAGAGTATAGGTCTTTAAATAAAATCCCCTCTTTACTCAATCTATTCATATTTGGAGTAATACCTTTCTCCCCTCCAACAGCTTCAACAAACTGATACCCCATACTCTCTTGTAAAAATATAACTAGATTTTTTGGTTTTTTAGTCTGAAAATGTGTTTTTTCTATACGTGAAAGAGTATCAAGATTTAATCTTTTTAACACTCTTGCTAAAGCCTCTTTTGTATCCATCTTTCCATACTGCTTCATTAGCTTTTTACTACCATGTTTTTTATTGATATAGATAGCATAGGCAACACTATATATTGAGTTTTTTGTTATCTCATTTACCATTCTATTTGAAGAGTTACATAGCATCAGAAATATTTGCTGGTCTATGTCCAAACGATGAACGTATACCGATAAAAAGCAGAAGTAATATAGGGATAAATAGAGCAACTCTTTTTATATAACTTATCTCAAAAAGTTCTAAAAAACTATCGTTAAGATATTTCATATAATAATATATAAAACTCCCTATCATTAAAAATGCTATAAAGAGTTCTAGCTTATACTCAGCAAATATCATTGAAAAAACCTCTTTAGGATAATCAAGATACTCCACAAAAAGATAGTTTGGTCTCATATCATACTCTGCAATAAATGGAAATGTTGCATTTTCCATATAGATAATGATTGATAAAACTATAACAAAATAATATTTTAAAAATATATTTACAAAATTTTCTACTCTTTTTGGTGTCAATGTAAGTAAAATAAGTGGAATAACTAAAAAGAAAGAAGCTGTAATGGTATCCATACGTAAACCATATATGAAAGTAAGCCAATAATTGACATCACTCTCTTTAAACTTATCGAAATAGATTATAAATAGTGCTAATCTGCCTATAAAAAATATTGTTATCATAGCGATATAATATTTTACCAATTTTTTAAAAATACTCATTAGTATCCTTTATAAAGTTTAGAGTAGAGATAATAACAAAAATATTCTGTGATAGAGTTAATTTTTTCTATCATCTGTCCATAGGATAGTAGCTACATTAATAAGATTTTTAGATATTTCATAAGCAAAAGCACTATCATTTATTAGAGATGTAACCATCTTTGTTTCAACTTTATTATTTCTAATAAGATTATCTATTCTTCCATTCTTCAACATATCTAATCCAATAAGATTTTCCTCTAAAAGTTTAATCTTTTCTAAAACATCAATATCATTATTTAAACTATTTTTTAAGCTGTGAATACCATCTAAAGTATTTGCTACCTGCTCTCTCAAATAGTTATACTCCCCTTTAATATATATATTTTTACTTTTAATAAATTTATTTACATTTTTTTGTAATAACTTCACATCTTTAATTGATTCAACAATATCTCTACATGCAATTTTCAAAGCATAAACTTTATGCTTATCTTCCATATTCATACTCTCTTGAGAAAGAGTTGCATAATGAATTATATCTCCATATAATATTTTTATCTTTCTTCCATAAAAATCATCTATATTAATATATATATTTTTTCTATGCAAAGAGAGTGCATGAGTTAAAACCTCTGTTGCATTGTCATAAAGATGAATTGTTTCCTTTCTTAAAGCCATTAATGCAACTTCTGGTACTTCAAGCACTGCATTATCCAAATATTTAGCCCTTGATATATCTTTTCTTGTTTCTTTAAAAAATGATTCCAAAAATTTTATCAACTGAGACATAAATGGAACAACTACTAAAACACCTATAATATTGAAAATAGTATGAAAAAGAGATAACTGCATTGCATAATCATCTTCTGCAATTCCTATTTTATAAGAGAGATATGTTACTAAATCTGCTAACTGATATAAGAAAATTATCGCTATCAAACCTGTAACTATATTAAAAATAAAATGGGCGATAGCAAGACGCTTTCCATTTTCATTTGATACAAGAGAAGCAATTATTGCTGTTATTGTGGTTCCTATATTAGCCCCTATTGCTAATTCAAGAGCATTAAAGTATAATATTTGGTCTGTTACTAAGGCTGTTATTATCAATGCCATAGTAGCACTACTCGATTGAATAATAACTGTTGCCATAGCTCCAATCACAACATAAACAAAAACACCTAGATAACCATCTATAGCAAACTGTGCTAAATCTAAACCCTCTTTTAAAGTATCAAAACCCTCTTTCATAAAACTAATACCTAAAAAGACAAAACCTAATCCCACTAAAATATTACCTAGTCCTTGATAAGCTTTTCGATTATTGAGTCTAAATATCACACCAAAAATAAGCATAGGCATAGCAAACTGTGCTATTTTTATCTTCACACCAAATGATGAAACCATCCATGCTGTTGTAGTTGTTCCAATATTTGAACCAAAAATAACACCAATAGCACCACTAAGAGTAATAAGTTCAGCACTTAAAAAAGAGATGATAATTATCGATATTAAAGAGGAACTTTGTACTATTGCTGTTGCTATAAAACCTATTCCTATCGCTTTTGGAACTGTTGATGTACTTTTTTTTAAGATATTTTCCAATATCCCACCACTAAAGAGTTTAAAACCATCCTCCATAAAAATCATACCTATAAGAAAAACAGCGACTCCTGCAATAATAGTTTTAATATCATCACTCAAAAAAAGGAGATAGGCTATCGATAATAAAAATAGGGGATATAATGTTTTTTTTAAAATAAAATTCATTTTCATTTTTTCTACACTTGTAGTGAAATATTGCTCTTTAATAAAGATTAAACAGCTCTAGTTTTTATTTTAGCATAAAGTGTGCAAAAATCAGATTTAAATTTATCTCTATATTATTATTTGATGGATATAATAATGATAAAATATAATTATATGGAGTTTACATGCAACTTCTCGATGGTAAAGCACTTTCAAAAAAGATAGAATTAAAAGTAACTGATGAAGTTATAAAATTAAAAGAGCAAACTGGTTCTGTTCCAGGTTTAGCTGTGATTTTAGTTGGTTCAGACCCAGCAAGTTCGGCATATGTAAATATGAAAAAGAAAGCTTGTGATAGAGTTGGTTTTTACTCTGTAACACATGAGATGCCAACAGAAATTTCTCAAGAGACTATTGAAAATACTATTACTATGATGAATAAAAATCCTAGTATTGATGGTATCCTTATCCAACTTCCTCTTCCTCCACAAATAGACACAACAAAAATTCTTGAACTTGTGGATCCAAGTAAAGATGTTGATGGATTTCATCCCTATAATGTTGGACGTTTAACAACGGGACTTGATGGGTTTGTTCCCTGTACTCCGTTAGGTGTTATGGAACTTTTATCTGAATACAATATAGATGTTAAAGGTAAAAATTGTGTAGTCGTTGGGGCATCAAATATCGTTGGAAAACCTATGGCTTCTCTTCTTCTAAATGCAGATGCAACAGTTGAAATTTGTCATATTTTTACAGATGACCTAAAAAAGCATACTCTTAATGCTGATATTCTTTTAGTAGGTGTAGGTGTTATAAACCTTATAAAAGAGGATATGGTAAAAGATGATGTTATCATCATCGATATTGGAATAAATAGAGCTGACAATGGAAAACTTGTTGGTGATGTTGATTTTGAAAATGTAAGTAAAAAATGTTCTTACATTACACCTGTTCCAGGGGGAGTTGGTCCAATGACTATCTCTATGCTTTTAAGTAATACTTTAAAAGCTTCACAAATTAACCATAAGGTAAACACATAGATGAAAGAGGTTTTACACAAAGCTTATAAGTTTTCAAACTCTTGGACAGGAACTATTATAATAGTTCTTTTTGTTATCTTTTTTATAGCCCAAGCATTTCGAATTCCATCTGGGTCTATGAAAGATTCTTTACTTATAGGTGACCATCTCTTTGCTAAAAAATTTGCTTATGGTATCTCAATGCCTCATATCCCTTTTTTAGAGCTTTCTATTATGCCATGGAGTGACAAACTTCGTTTGATAGATGGAGATACACCTTCTCGTGGAGATATAGTTATTTTTAGACCTCCTCACAATACAAAACAGCACTATGTAAAAAGATGTGTTGCAATTGCTGGAGATGAACTTTTTGTTTCTGAAAAAAATCTTTATGTTCATTTTCAAGAGGGTGATGAATGGATAAAAGAGAACTACAAAGAGTTTAATTTAGTTCAATTTATAGACAAACTTTGGGTACAAAATCCATATATGAAAGAACATCATGGTATTCATCATGATAAAAAAATAATAAATGATGGTCGAAATCCTCTACCTATATTTACTTTTGGACCTGTTAAAGTTCCTCAAAACCAATACTTTATGATGGGTGATAATCGTGACCACTCAAATGATAGCCGTTTTTGGGGTGCAGTTCCTTATGATAATATAGAAGGGACTCCTTGGTTTATCTACTTCTCTATCGATGAAAATTGGGAGATAAGATGGGATAGAATGGGTAAAACACCTAGTGATTTAGAGCAACCTATTCATTTAAATAAAGCGATTGCTGAAAGAATAAGAACAGATAAAAATGACCATGGACTCTATTGATTTACTCAAAATATTAGCATCAGTTATCGCTTTAGCGATAGCTATTATAGGTCATGAAATTATGCATGGTCTTGTTGCTTATAAACTTGGAGATAATACAGCTAAAAATGCTGGGAGATTATCTATAAATCCTATTGTTCATATCGATTTAGTCGGTAGTATAATAGTTCCTCTGACTACCTATTTTGTACCTCTACTTTTAGGTGCTGATAACGGCTTTTTATTTGGTTGGGCAAAACCTGTTCCTATAAATGTATCTACTGTTGTGAATAAGGCTGGATATAATGGTGCTATGCAAGTAGACTTAGCTGGAATATTTTATAACTTTACCCTTGCTACTCTCGCATCCATTGCATTTATCTCTTTTGATGCTCCGACTACACTTGATACACTATTTTATATCTTTATCTACCTTTTAGTATATCAACTTCTTATCATTAATGTTGTTCTTGGAGTATTTAACCTCCTTCCAATCCCTCAGTTTGATGGTGCTCATTTTATAATGCATCTAGCGCTTAAATACAAAATTAATAGTATTGCCAATTTTTTCTACAAATATGAAAAATATGGTATTTTAATAGTATTAGTTGTATTGATGACACCTCTAAAAGATTATCTACTAATCTTACCAGTAGCCACTATTTTACAGCTACTTACATCTTAATTTAACTTAAAGGAATAAAATGAAATTTTATATAGCTACCGACCATGCAGGAATAGATTTAAAAGATTATACAGTTGAACTGTTAAAAGAGAAGGGTCACGAAGTTATCGACCTTGGACCATTTAGTAAAGATAGAGTAGATTATCCAGATTATGCTCATAAAGTTGCTTTAAGTGTTTTAGAAAATAAAGAATCACAAGGTGTTCTTATCTGTGGTTCTGGAATAGGTATGAGTATGGCAGCAAACCGTCATGTAGGTATTCGTGCAGCATTATGTCATGATGCGTATACAGCAACTGTTGCAAGAGGACATAATGATGCAAATATTTTATGTTTTGGTGAACGTATAGTTGGGAAAGGTGTTGCAGAATCTATCTTAGATGCTTGGATAGCAGGTAGTTTTGATGGTGGTCGACACTGTGGTCGAGTAGAAAAAATCGAAGGATAATTAATGTTTTTGGAATGGTCACTTTTAACTGTACTCTCTATATTATCAGCATATCTTTTTGTCAAAATGTTCTATTTTAAAAGTATTACAAACAAAGAGCAACGTGGAAATGAGTTGATGAAACTTACTCTTCAAGAAGCTGAAATATTGATACGAAAATACCAAATCCAACTACAAAGAGCATTAGGAAATGTAGATATTTTAAGTGAAGAATTAACAAAACTTAGAAATGAATTAAAAATTCTAAAACAAAGAAATACAAAACATAGACAAGAAACAGATGGTTTAAAAAACAAGATACAAGCATTAGAAGATAGAATTGATGCTCTCTTATAATAGAAGGAACTAATTATGACACTCAGCAATACAGAAAGAAAAATAATCGAAAACTCCATTCGTGATATAAAAGATTTTCCTCAAAAAGGGATAGTTTTTAAAGATATTACAACTCTTTTAAATGACAAAGAAGCATATAGTGTAACGATGAATCATCTTTACCAAAAATATAAAGAGTATAATTTAGATTATATTGTGGGGATTGATGCAAGAGGTTTTATATTTGGTGCTGCTTTAGCTCAAATGTTAAATATTGGATTTGTGCCTATTAGAAAAAAAGGGAAATTACCATCAACAACAATAGATGAGAAATATGCACTAGAGTATGGAACAGATGAGATAGAGATTCACATAGATGCGTTTAGAGATACTCAAAATGCTCGTGTTCTTCTTATAGATGATTTAATAGCAACAGGTGGAACAGCAAATGCAGCTGCAAAACTTTTAAAATCAGCTGGTGCAAACTGTGTAGAAGCTTGTTTTATTATTGGACTTAATTTTTTAGATGGTCAAGAGAAGTTAAGAGAACAGACTGAGGTTTATACACTAGTGGAAGTAAATTAATGCTCCATCTCGTTGTTAAAAACTTTGGAGTTTTAAAAGATATAGACATAGAACTCAATAAAATCAATCTTTTTATCGGCGATAATGGAAGTGGGAAGAGTGTTTTAGCTAAACTTATTACAATCGTTACCAATGAAGTACCAGAAAACTTTTTAAATCAATTTAAAGAATTTAATATTGATTTTATTACAAATAAAACTGTTATAGTATTTAAAGAAGATGAAAAGAAATTATTACATATTGAGAATAATAAATTAAAATATCATTATCCTAGTAACTATAAAGATAATATATTAAAACAACTTCAAGTAAAAAATCCGAATAATGCAACAATTTCAGAATTAAAAGCATACATAGAAATATTAGATGGATTAGAATCTCAATATATTCCAGCAGAAAGAAATTTAATATCTATATTTAATCAATCAATAAGTAATATTATAAGTGCTAAAATACCTCTTCCTGATACACTTTTAAAATTTTCTAGTGAATATAATAAAGCAAGAAAAGAGATTAAAGAATTGAATTTATTAAATATGAAATATGTTAATAAAAATGGAAACGATGTTATATACTACGATGATAATAACTATTTACCCTTAGAAAATAGCTCAAGTGGTATGCAAACAGCTTTACCTTTATATTTAACACTTAAATATTTTTCTTCTAGTTACAGTCATGTCATTATAGAAGAGCCTGAATTAAATTTATTTCCAAAAACACAAATTGAAACAATCAAATACATAATAGAAACTACAACAACAAATAGTTCATACTTAATGACCCATAGCCCTTATATACTATCAATTTTAAATGTACTTTTATTTGCATATAAAGCTTCAAATACTAATGTTACTTTAAAAGAAAAAATCTCTACTATCATTCCAAAAAAACAACAGATAAATCCTGAAGATTTTTCTGCTTACATTATAGAAAATGGTATTTCAAAAAATATCAAAGGTAAAACAACTGGAATGATACAAGAGAATGCTATTGATGATATTGGCGATATGATTGATGATGAGTTTAGTGAATTGATGGAAATATATTCTAAGTTTAAAAATGATAACTGATTGTATAGAGAGTGTTGATAAAAAACATTTTTACATTCAAGATGGAGTTAATCAAAAACCAGCTTTTATAGTTGAAGAAAATGGAGAGTTTGAAGTTATAAACAATACTGATAACTCTATTGAGTTTCTTCAAATTGATGCTTGTCTTTTTAATTCCAATGATACTACAAGATGTGACTGTGCTGTTTACGATAATAATACTTTTTGTTTTATCGAACTTAAATGTATTAAGCCTTCAGCTTTCTCTAAAAATAGAAAAAAAGCAGAAGAACAATTAGAAGCAACTATTAAATATTTTAATGATGAAAATATCACTCAAAATAAAACTTTAGAAGCTTATGTATGTTCAAATTGTAAAATTAAATTAGATGATACTTTTGAACCTATAACACAACGACCAAAAAATAGAGAGAAAGAGCTATATTTTATCTCTAGTCTAAATACTCTTCTATATTACGATACAAAAAAGGAATTTAACTAATGTACATCCCAACCCCCTCAAAATACGACCCAGACGAAAACGGTCACTTCGGAATCTTCGGTGGACGTTATGTCCCTGAGACACTTATGCCAGCACTTTTAAAACTTAAAGAGGAGTATGAAACTATCCGATTTGATGAAACATTTTGGAAAGAGGTTCATTACTATCTTAAAGATTATGTTGGACGTCCCTCTCCTCTTTACTATGCTCAAAATATATCTGAAGAGCTAGGTGCAAAAATCTATCTTAAACGTGAAGACCTTAACCATACTGGTGCGCATAAAGTAAATAATGTTATCGCTCAAGGCTTAATGGCAAAACGTTTAGGATATAAAAAGATTATCGCTGAAACTGGTGCTGGACAACATGGTGTGGCTACTGCTACTATCTGTGCTTTACTTGATTTAGAGTGTGAAATATTTATGGGTGCTAAAGATGTTGAACGTCAAGAACTTAATGTTTTTCGTATGAAACTTTTAGGAGCAAAAGTAAACTCTGTTGAAAGTGGAAGTCGTACTCTTAAAGATGCTATGAATGATGCTATTCGCCATTGGGTTACAAATGCTCGTGACACTTTTTATATCATTGGTACTGTTGCTGGACCTCATCCCTACCCTATGATGGTAAGAGATTTTCAAGCGATTATAGGTTGGGAAGCTCGTCAGCAAATTATAGAAAAAGAAAATCGTCTTCCAGACCATGTTATCGCCTGTATTGGTGGTGGGTCTAATGCTATTGGAATGTTTCAACACTTTTTAGAAGATGATAGTGTTGAGTGTATCGGTATCGAAGCTGGTGGATTAGGTATAGAAACAGATAAACATGGTTGCTCTTTGAAAAAGGGTCGTGCTGGTGTTTTACATGGACAGATGTCTTATCTTCTTCAAGATGATGATGGTCAAATCTTAGAAGCACACTCTATTAGTGCAGGATTAGATTACCCTGGTATTGGGCCAGAACATGCTTTTCATAATGACAACAAATCTATCAGTTATGATAACATCACTGACCAAGAAGCTCTTGATGCCTTTGTGTGGTTAAGCCAAAAAGAGGGAATTATCCCAGCATTTGAATCTTCTCATGCTGTTGCCTATCTTAAAAAACTTCCAAATATAAAAGATAAGCTTATTATAGTAAATCTCTCAGGTCGTGGAGACAAAGATATGATTCAAGCAAAAGATATACTTCATTTTGATTAAAATATTTAATTAGAAAAACTTTAATATTTTAGCTATAATACTATTATTTATTTAATAAGGAATAGTATGCTAGCTATAAATACACCTCAAAAACAACTTTTAGCACTTCGTGATAGATTTAAAGAAAGACGATTAAATCTACGATACACTCAAAATAGTTTAGCACAAATGACAGGAGTCTCTCTTGGAAGTATTAAACGATTTGAAAGTAGTGGAGAAATTTCATTAAAATCATTTTTAAAATTAGCTATTACATTAAACTGTTTAGATGATTTTGACAAAGTAGCACCTATGGAGATAGATGATAATGAGATTTCACTGCACACCTTACAAAATATTTCAATAAAACATAGACGAGGTTCAAGATGAAAGATATTAAACAAGTTTATGTTCATTTAAATATCAACAATAAAATATACAATGTTGGTATTCTTGCAAAGATACGAGATAAAATATATTTTGAATACGACCCAAAATTCTTAAAAAAAGGTTTTGAACTATCTCCATTTCAACTTCCTCTCAAAAGTGGTGCTAAAGAAAATAAAGATAAAGAGTTTAACTCCCTATTTGGTCTTTTTCATGACTCCTTTCTAAATTCATCCATAGAAAATTCTCTTCACTCTCTCTTAAATATAAAAGATAATAATATAGGTGCTTTACTCTACTCTCTCAAAAAAAAGATAGTTCCGATAGAAGAAGATAAATTATTAGATAAACCATTTTTATTAAAAGATATTACTCCATCTATACAAACAGAAAAAATCTTAATTCAAGTTGATAAACGTAAAAATAATATTATCTATAATAAAAACTCTATTCAAGAGAACTATACTGATTGGATGATTAAAATACCATCTTCCAAACTAGCATCATTTAGTGGAAATATAGAATATGCCTATTCATTAATGGCAAAAAAGGCTGGTGTAGAGATGCCAAATAGTTATCTTTTTAAAAGCACAAGTAAACACTCTTTTTTTGCCTCAAAAAGATTTGATAAAGATGGTTCAAACTCTTTTCATACTCATACACTTGCTGGATTAATTCATTCAGATTTTAGATTACATACTTTAGATTACAATGATTTTTTATCTGTTACTTTAACTATTACAAAAAATATCAAAGATGTAATTAAAGCTTTTAGAGTTGTCTGTTTTTCTATTCTCTCTCATATAAAAAATCATAACGAAGAGGATATTACATTTATTATGAATGGTAAAGGTGATTGGCATCTAGCACCTAATTCCAACCTCACATTTTCTTATGGAGATAGTGGAAAATATAGTATGAAAATTATGGGTGAAAGAAGTTGGGTTAAAATGGAGCATCTCATTCAACTTGCAAAAGCTCATGATATTAAGAACTATATGAAAATTATAGAGGAAGTTTCAAATGCTATCTCGAATTGGATAAGTTTTGCAACTATTGCAAATGTTCCAAAAGAGGAAGCACTTAAAATTGATACTATTTTAAAGAGAATTAATCAAAAATAAAAGTTAATTCCCTAATCGTTGAATAGAGGGAGGGTTTGTTTTAAATGCGTTCATAAACACCTTAGCACGAACCTCTCTCATCTTACCACTTGCCATTGGAGAAAGAAAGTAAGCTATATCTACACACTCATCAACATCATAGTTTTTATCGTGCATAAAGTATATATCTTTTCCAAGTTTTTTTGTCTGTTTTGCTATATTTTCAGCATATGTGATAATCTCTTTATGATGTCTATCAAATTTATGACCACTTGCAAAAAATACAAATTTACCATTAAAACTCATATTAAGATAATCGTGATAATTCATCTCTTTATCGTAACGTGTAAGTTGATGAGAACGATATTTATCTAAATCAGCATCAAACTCTTCAATAACAGGAGTTGGCTCAATGTTTCCTTTGTTAAGATTAAAAAAGTATTTAACCTCTAAAAGTTTTCCTCTATATCCCTCTCTCACTGATTTTGAGAAAAGATTCATAGTATTGTTAAAACTCAATTCACAAAACTTACCATCAAACTCATACCCCTGCTCTGCTAACAAAGAGTCATTGTTATAACCAACAGGAGCTATTGTAGGATTATATAAAAATATAGTTCCTTCAACAGTTTTACGTTTCTTTTTAAGAAGTGCCTCAAAATCAGAGAGAGAGATTTTTATATCCTCTCTATTCTCATCTTTTTCATTTATATAGATATAATGTTTTGTTAAGTATTCATGGTCAAAATTTGTTGAAAATTTCCCGAAAGTTTGCATTAATTTTCCTCTTTTTCTTTGGAAAAATTATACTATAAAAAGACTTTATTAGGAATTTATAAACTAAAACATCCTATTTAGCAGAGATATACCCAGCCAAAGCTTTAATATCCTCACTACTTAACTTCGCTACTTGCCCTTTCATAACAGCTTTCATAGAACCACCATAGGAACCATCTTTATATCCATTTAATGCCATCTCTATCTTTTGAGCATCCCAATCTTTGATAATAGCCGATTTATTCAATGCTTTTTTCTCAGCTGATGAACCATGACATCCTACACATTTACTAAAAAGAGTTTCAACTGTTGTTACACTTTTTGATGCACTAAATGCTTTCTCTTGCTCTTTTTTATAGCTATCAAAAGTTTCCTCTTTTGGTTGATGTGCAACTTTTTTTACTTCCTCTTTTTTAGGCTCTTGAACCTCAACAGTTTTAGAACTTTCATCCCCACAACCTACAAATAAAAGTGTAGCTAACGCTACTGGTACTATAATTTTCATCTTTTTTCCTCTATATTTTTTTAAATTATACACTATTTTAGTTCAATTAGATATAATCACACCAATCTAATCAAAGTGATAACAATATGAATTTTGAACCATATCCATTTGAAAAACTTAATACTCTTCTTAAAGATATTAAAGCAACTGATGCCTATCAACCATCAGTTCTTACCATAGGTGAACCTCAGTTTGAAACACCATCTTTTATACAAGATGCACTAGTGAACAACACACAACTTCTTAAAAAGTACCCAAAAACTTCAGGTGAACCAACACTTAGAGAAGCTCAACGAACATTTGTATCTAAACGTTTTAACACAACACTCAACGATGCTCAAATCATCCCCACTTTTGGAACAAGAGAGGTTCTTTTTAACTTTCCTCAATTTTTACTTTTTGATAAAGAGAATCCTACTATGGCATTTACAAACCCTTTTTATCAGATTTATGAAGGTTCAGCTATCGCTACTCGTTCTAAAACTATTCATCTCAACCTTACTCAAGAAAATGGTTTTCAACCTACAATAGATGAAGAAAAATTAGCACAATGTGATTTAGTTATATTAAACTTTCCTAACAATCCTACATCTTCTGTTTTAAGTTTAGAACAACTTGGAGAATGGGTATATTTGGCATTAAAACACGATTTTGTACTTTTAAATGATGAATGTTATAGTGAGATATACACAGATGAAGCTATTCCCTCATTACTAGAAGCTTCTACTCATGTAGGAAATATAGATTTTAAAAATATTTTAGTTATCAACTCTATCTCTAAACGTTCATCTGCACCAGGATTACGTTCAGGTTTTATAGCAGGTGATGCAAAGATACTCAAAGAGTATATGAAATATCGAACATATGTAGGTTGTGCCTCCCCTCTTCCTCTTCAAAGTGCAGCAACATCTGCTTGGTTAGATGAAAAACATGTTGCAGAGTTTAGAGATGTTTACAAAGAAAACTTTAAAATTGCTCAAGAGATTTTAGGTATAGAGATACCTAAAGCTACATTCTATATCTGGTTAAAAGTTCCTAATGCTTTAGAGTTTACTAAAAAACTTTATAAAAATTATAATGTAAAAGTATTACCTGGGGAATATTTAGCACGAGAAGATGCCAAAGGTGAAAATCCAGGTATCGGTTATATACGCATAGCATTGGTTGAAGATGCAACAAAAACAAAAAGTTCATTACAAAGAATTAAGGAGTGTTTAGGTGAGTAAAATAGAAGAGTTTAAAACAAAAGTATTAAAAGCACAAGAGAGTTTTGATATAGCATCACTCTATATGATGGAAGCAGAAGCAAATGAAATTTTAGATGAGGAAACTCTCCATGGTTTCTATGCAAATATATTAGATTTAGCACTTGAAAAACTAACAGATACACTTGAAGCACATAGAAAGATGGATATAAATGAGGTGCAAGATTTTGCAACACTCAGAGCTTTATATGAATATGCCGTTGAAAATTATAGTGCTGAACAACTTAAAGATGCTAGTGCATTATTTGAAGTTTTAAGTGGCTTGAGTAATGATGAAAAATTTTCAACTGCTATGAAATTTCATTGGATAGCTTCGGCTGAAAAAATCTCATTAGATAGTTTTTTAGAAAATATTGCCGATATAGATGCGACAGAGTTAAGTGGAACTTTTTATATTAGCTGTTTTACAGATGAAGCGCAAAAGCTGGTAAACTCTCAAAACAAAGGTGCTTAATATATGAAAATCCATTTTATTGGTATTGGTGGTATCGGTATATCAGGACTTGCTCAATATATGCACTTTAATGGTCATACAGTCACTGGTTCTGATATATCCAATACTATCATCACAAAAAATCTTCGTGATTTAGGTATAGAGGTTTCTACACCTCATACTGCATCATCTATCCAAAATCAAGATTTAATTATTCATTCAGCTGTTATAAAAGATACAAACCCAGAGATAATAGAAGCAAAAAGACAGCAGATAAAAATAGTCCCAAGAAGAGATGCTATCTTTGAGATACTTAAAGATAGAAAAGTCTACTCAGTAGCTGGTGCACATGGAAAAAGCACTACAACGGCTATTATAAGTGCTATTATGAATGGTTCAGCTATTATTGGTGCTGAGTCTAAAGCCTTTAAATCTAATGTACGTTATGATGATACAACAGATGTTATGCTCTTTGAAGCAGATGAGAGTGATGCTAGTTTTTTAAACTCAAATCCCTATTGTGCTATAGTTATAAATGCTGAACCCGAACATATGGAGTATTATAACTATGATGAAGAAAAATTTTATGATAGTTATAAACAGTTTATTTTATCTGCAAAGGTTCGTGTTTTAAATGCTGAAGACCCCTATCTTTCAACTTTAATAGAAACGATTGAAGCTATATGGTTATATCCTAGTAAAGATATTAGTGATATAAGATATAAACTTATAGAGAACCAACCCTATACAGAGTTTAGCTTTAAAGATTTAGGTCGTTTCAGTGTTTGGGGATTTGGCGAACATATCGCTCTTGATGCTAGTTTAGCTATACTCTCAGCACAACAGAGTATGGATATAGAAGATATACGTAAAAATCTTTTAACTTTTAAAGGGATTAAGAAACGTTTTGATGTAGTTGGTTCAGATAAAAATGTTATTATCATAGATGATTATGGACACCATCCAACAGAGATAAAAGCGACTTTTCAATCTGTAAAAGAGTATGCAAAACTTAAAGATTTTAAAACTATCACAACTATTTGGCAACCTCATAAATATTCAAGAACATTAGATAATCTTCAAGCTTTTAGAGAGTGTTTTGAGGGAACGGATGAACTTATTGTACTTCCTGTTTGGGAAGCTGGAGAAGATTACCAAGATATAGATTTTAAAGAGAAGTTTAAACACTATAATTTGACACTAGCTAACAATATAAAAAGAGCTGATAATAGTATAGATATTATCAAAAATGATAAAGTGATAAAAAATATAAAAACTGGTCTTATCATAAGTTTTGGTGCTGGTGATATTACCTATCAGATACGAGGAGAGAAATAGATGGCATATATAATAGGTCTTTTCGTTGTTACGCTCTTCTTTTTAGCACTTCACTACTTTACAGAAACAACCAAACATCAAAAGATTTTAATAACAACCACCTCTTTTATAGTTGTTTTAAGTGCTATCACTTTTAATAGTTATACAGAGTATCAAAGAAAAAATATGATGAATATAGTGATGGAGTTTAACCAAAACAAAACTGTTAGCTGTAATGGATTAGATATAAATAGCTCCTATTTTACTTTGAGTATAGGGACATATACGTTTATAGGAAAAGAGAATAGTAAATATTTTGGTGAGATGGTTGGTGTAGTTAAGTGTAAGAGTGAGCAATAGAGAATAGAGAATAGAGAAATCATATAACTTTCTCTTTTTTCCACTCCTTTATCTCTAAAAAAGTTTGCTTCAAACTATAAGCATAAATTATAAGAACTATTCATTACTTTATCTGAATTTGATACAAACTAAGAATTAATTTATTAATTTACATATAATCTAAAAAATAATAATATGCTATAATCCCCCTTATGAAAACAGATAAAAAATCCAAACTAAACTTACTAATAGACCAACTTGACCTTAATGAGCATATAACACAATTTAAAAGCTTTTTCTCTCGTGAAAGCTCTTTATATATAGAGGGTGACCAAGAGCTTCACTTTCGCTATATAAAAGCACTTGATAAACTTGAGTTTAAAGCACCTCCTAAAGTGATAGATTTTTATGAGATAAAGGGGCATCTTAAAAAAAGAGGTGTGCTAAACTTTGAACAGATATTTGAGATAGTAAAAATTGTTCGCTATTTTAGATATTTTAACAATCGTAATATAGATGGGATTATTGGCGATTGGATGAGTAAGTTTGTTATTCCTCCTAAATTTACTGAGGTGGAGAAATATTTTACCAATGATGGTAAATTTGAGGAAAATCTTGATGAAAATCTCTTTGGGCTGAGTGCTAGAATAAAAGAGCATAAAAATAACATAAGTAGCTCTCTCAAACGGATGATGAGTAGCTCTAAACTTGCTGGTTATTTAGTCGATACACAAGTTCACTTTCTCAATAACGAAGAGTGCCTTTTAGTACGAGGTGGGTTTAACCATGTACTTAAAGGTGCAGTTGTTGGAAGAAGTACAAATGGATTTTTCTATGTATCTCCAGATAGTATAATGAAAAGTAAAGAGAAAATCCGTTTTATAGAGCAAGAGAGAGAGGCTATATTTTACACTTACAACAAAGAGTTCTCTGCAAAACTAGCTGAAATCCAATCTTTTATAAACTTTATAGATAAAGAGTTTACAAAGTTTGACAACTATCAGTCACGTGTACTTTTTGCACAAAGTAAAAACTATCAGATAATAAAATCTAAAAATGACTCAAAAATAGTTTTACAAGATTTTATCCACCCTGCCCTACACAATGCAAAACCTATTAGTGTAGATTTTTCTAAAAATATTTTGATGATTACAGGGGTAAATGCTGGTGGTAAAACGATGCTTCTCAAATCTATCTTAGCATCTGCTTTTATGGCAAAATATATTATCCCTATGAAACTTAATGAAACAAAGTCACATATCGGTTCATTTAAAACTGTTCTCTCTATCATAGATGACCCTCAAAATGTGAAAAATGATATATCTACATTTGCTGGACGTATGCAGGAATTTTCTCGGATATTTGAACATAAATCTGCTCTTGTTGGTGTCGATGAGATAGAACTAGGAACAGATAGTGATGAAGCAGCAGCTCTTTTTAAAGTGATACTAGATGACCTTATCAAACGGGGGCAGAAAGTGGTCGTAACTACTCACCATAAACGCCTCGCTGCATTGATGGCTGACCGTGACGATGTTGAGCTTATGGCTGCTATATATGATGAGGAGCAAAGACGTCCTACTTATGAGTTTATGCAAGGGATTATCGGTAAGAGTTATGCTTTTGAAACAGCTAGTCGTTATGGTATTTCAAACCATATTGTTACAGAAGCAAAAGCTGTTTATGGCGATAATTCAGAAAAGTTGAGCCTTTTAATAGAGCGTGGTTCACAACTAGAGCGTGAACTGAAACAAAAACATAAAAAAGTAGATACAAAATTAGAGGAGCTTCGCCTCAAAGAGTTAGCGATAAAAGAGCAACGTGAAAAGCTTTTTAAAGAGTTAGATGAGCAACGCTTTGCCCTCAAAAGAAGTTATGATGTAGCGATAAGTGAAGCAAAATCAGCAGCAAAAGCTGGAGATACACAGTCGATACATAGAGCGATGAATAAAGCTAACAAAACACTCCCTCAAAATAAAAAAGAGGAGATTAAAAGAGATGTTATTTTCAATGTTGGAGATAGTGTGAAGTATCACTCTCAAAAGGGTGTTATCATCTCTATGAAGGGAAAAAATGATGCTACTCTTGAGATAGATGGTATGAGAGTTCGTGTCAAAACAAAACATCTCAAACAGACAAAAATCGTAAAAGTAAAACCAAAGACAAATATCAATGTTCAAGTAGAGAAGCGTTCAGGTCTAAAGTGTGACCTCCACGGAATGAGAGCAGATGAAGCGTGTGAAGTTTTAGATAAATTTTTAAGTGACTCTCTTGTAAATGGGTGGGATGAAGTTATCATATACCACGGTATAGGCACAGGAAAGCTCTCTTATGCTGTTAAAAATTTCCTCATCGCTCATCCACGAGTAAGAAAGTTTGAAGATGCACCGCAACATTTAGGTGGGTTTGGAGCGAAGATAGTTACACTTTAGAAAAATATAAGAGTGATAAAGAGGCCTCCACCTCTTTACACAACAAACATAAGCTGAGATAGCACAATAATAATCAAAACTAACATAAATGGAAAGAGATGGCTTTTGAAAACTAAAGGTTGAATTTTAAAAAATACTTGTAAAACTCCACGAAGCCCTAACCAACCTCCAAGAAATGCTTTTATAGCTAAAACTATCTGAAAATTAGAAAGCCCACTCCCTGCAATCTCTCCAAAATTTACACTTATAAGATATACACCTGAAACAACAGCAACTATAAGTGCTTTAGGCACAACTTTTCTAACATACTGCATAAAATATTCTCGAACTTTACTATGCTCTTCTGTGCTTAAATCATTTTTCATTTTTGATAGAAAAAGATTATCTGTTATCAAAAAACCACCATATATAAATACTGAAAATATATGAATTAAATGTGCTGTAAAATATATCATTTTAAACTTCCTTCTATAATATTCTAAATTATTTTTTTAAATAATCCATTTAGGTTGAAATAATAGCTTAATATAAATTTTAAATAGCAAATGAAAGATAAAGTTGTCTTTTATGAAGATTTGACTCGTTATATTAAATAGCTACTTAGAGATTCAATCTTTTTTCAAACTTAACCACCTCTTAACCACTTTTTAGAGATAATCGCGATAATTAATATATTAAAAAATGGATTATCAATATGCTAGATTTCTCAAAATTTTTAAAATACTCAAAACCAGGCCCTCGTTACACAAGTTACCCAACAGCATTAGAATTTAGTAGTGCTTATGAGTATGATACATATATACAAAAGATGGAGTCGCAAGACCCAACACGTCCTTTAAGCCTTTACTTTCACCTTCCTTTTTGTAGAAATGCTTGTTATTTTTGTGGTTGTAATGTTGTTTTTACCTCTAAAGAGGATAAGATGCTTCGTTATATGGAGTATTTAAAGCAAGAGTTAGAGATTCTTTCAAAACATCTTGATTGTAAACGTCAAGTTATTCAGATGCACTTTGGAGGGGGAACACCTACTTTTTTTACAGCCTCTCAACTTAAAGAGATTATAGATGCTATCAAATCTTACTTTCCAAACTTTGTAGAGGGTGCTGAAATATCTTGCGAGATTGACCCTCGTCATATAGATGAAGCACAGATGAAAATTATGCACGAAGCTGGTTTCAACCGTGTTAGTTTTGGTATTCAAGATTTTAATGAAAAAGTGCAGATTGCAGTGCATCGTGTTCAACCCTATAATGTTACAAAAGATGCTATGGATTTAGCACGAAAATATAAGATGGTTTCTGTAAATGTAGATTTAATCTACGGACTTCCATATCAAACACTAGAAACATTTAAAGAGACATTAGAGCTTTCACTATCATTAAATCCAGATAGATTTGCAGTGTTTAACTATGCTCACGTGCCTTGGATGAAAAAAACTATGCGTAAGATAGATGAAACAACACTTCCTACACCAGATGTTAAATTAGAGATTATGCAATATACTATCGACTTTTTAACATCTCACGGGTATAAAATGGTAGGAATGGATCACTTTGCAAAACCTGAAGATGAGCTTTTTAAAGCTATAGAAAAAGGGGAACTTCATAGAAACTTTCAAGGTTACACGACGAAGGGTGGAGCAGATTTAATAGGTGTTGGACTTACATCAATAGGCGAAGGTGTAGATAGTTATAACCAAAACTTTAAAGATATGAAAGAGTACGAAAAAGCTATTGATGAGGGGAAACTTCCTTTTGAGAGAGGGGTTGTTCTCAGTGAAGATGATTTAATCCGTCAATATGTGATTATGGAGCTTATGAGTAACTTTAAACTTGATATTAAAAGATTTGAAAAGCTTTATAGTGTAGAGTTTAAAACATATTTTGCAGATGCTTTAGAGGCTTTAAAACCTTTTGAAGATGAGGAACTTTTAACTATAACAGATGAGAAGATAGAGTGTAGTGAAACGGGAACACTTCTTATAAGAAATATCGCTATGCCTTTTGATGCTTATATGAAAAAGCATAGTGCTAGTAAAAAAACATTTTCAAAAACGGTGTAAGAGATGGGTAACAATAGATTAGACGATATTTTTAGTTTTGATGAGATTATGGATGATTGTGTAAAATGTGGAAAGTGTATTCCTGTTTGTACTATTCATAATGTCAATGCCGATGAGGTTACCTCTCCTCGTGGATTTATCGACCTTTTGGGTTCATATAAAAGGGGTCAATTAGAGTTAGATACAACAGCAAAAGATATTTTTGAATCCTGTTTTTTATGTACAGCCTGTGTAGAAGCGTGTCCAAAATCTTTACCAACAGATATGTTGATAGAGCAAGTACGTTCTGACATAGCACAAAAATTTGGGATAGCATGGTATAAAAAAGCATTCTTTTTACTACTACGTCATCGCTGGTTAAACGATATAGCTTTTAAGTTAGGTTGGACATTTCAAACGTGTGGGTTTAAGATAAAAGAGGAGTTAAATTCGATGACATCTCGAATAAACCTTCCAATAGTCAAAACAGATAGAGTTTTACCAAGTTTAATGAAAAAATCGTTTTTAAACTCTCACGAAGAGAATATAAACAATGGTGGTAAACGTAAAGTTGCCATCTTTATAGGGTGTTTAGCGAACTATAACTATAAAGATGTAGGAGAGGGTCTTTTAGAGATTTTAGAGGCTTTAGAGATAGATGCCTTTTTAGCAAAAGAGCAAAAATGTTGTTCTGCTCCTGCATATTTTACTGGAGATTTTGATACAGTAGATGCGAATGCTAAAGATAATATAAGATATTTTGAGACTTTTGAGAATGATGTTGAAGCTATCATAGTACCAGAGGCTACTTGTTCGGCTATGCTTAAAATAGATTATGAACACTATTTTCACGACCAACCAGATTGGAGAGCAAGAGCAAGAGTTGTTATGCGTAAAGTTTTTATGGCAACAGAGTGGTTACAAAACCATACGCATTTAGAGGAGCTTCTAGCATCTAAGAAAAAAGTACCTAAAATAGTAACATATCACGACCCATGTCATGCAAGAAAGATGCAAGGTGTATATGAAGAGCCAAGAAACCTTATAAGAACAAACTATAAAATAGTAGAGATGAGTGACCCAAATGCGTGTTGTGGTTTTGGTGGTATAACGATGCAAACAGAAAAATACCATTTTGCCCAAGCAGCAGGAAAACCAAAAGCAGCGATGATAAAAGATACAAAAGCAGATGTAGTAAGTGCAGAGTGTAGTGCATGTCGTATGCAGATAAACAACTCTATGGGTATAGAGAGTGAGACGGTGTTTAAAAACCCTATTGAGTTGATTGCTGAGGCTTTGAGGGAGATATGAAAGAGTTCGAAAGATGGAATGATTTAAAACAAAATATACATGATAGTAAAAAAGAGATAATTTTCAAAAATCGAGATATATTTTGGGCTAGTATTGGTATAAATATAGGTTATGAACAAGATGGAAAAGGGAAAATCTTTTCCAGACCTATTTTAGTGGTTAAAAAGTTTAATAATAATATCTTTTTTGGTATTCCTCTTTCTAGTCAAATTAAAAAGGGAAGTTTCTTTTTTGAATTTATATTAAATAATAAGCCAAGTAATGCACTACTTGTACAAGGTCGTATTTATGATGCAAAAAGATTAGAAAATAAAATAGGTATGATTTCAAAAGATGATTTTTTTAATTTAAAAAATAGTTTAAAAGAGCTGTTGGATGTGTAGATTTTCTCCCTTTGAAAAGTTCAAAGGGCATCCCGAAGGCAATTGTAAAAATATTATATCTGAAACTATTTTAGATGTCAATAAGGATATAAAATATGAAAAAAACACTTAAAGCACTACTTGTTTCCTCAACACTACTATATTTTCCCTTAGTAGCAAACCAACCAACCCCCACCCTAGAAAACTACATCTCTTCCATAAAAAAAGAGCAGTTTAACTATGATTATAAAAAAAATGAGGCTCAATCTTCTATATTGAAAGATAGTTGGATTAACCCTTTAAGTTTGAGTTATACCTACATAAAAACAGATCCTACTGATGATGTGCAAACAAATCAATCGGCACAGATACGGATGAACCAAACTATTTTTCAAACTGGTGGAATTTACTATGCTATCAAATATGCTGATGCTTTAAAAAAATATAGTAACTACTCCATAGATATGGCAAAAAGGAAGATGGTTATAGATGTTATCTCACTTTTGATGAAGATAGAGCAATCAACGCTGAGTATAGAGCGTCAAAAGTTACAAATACAAAACTCTGAGATAAATTTAGAGCAGAAAAAAGAGCAATATCTTAATGGACAGCTTGATTCTGGATTTTTAGATACGGCTATTATAGAGAAAAATATGAAAACACAACTTCTTTATGATATAGAAACAGCTAAAGAGCGATTGGTTTCTAGTTTTAGTACATTGAGTGACCTCTCTTATAAAGACGCTAAAGTGCCTTATTTTGAGATCTTAACAGAAGATGAATTTTTACAAAATAATATACTTTTGAAAATGTCAAAAGCAAAAATAGTTACAGATAGTTATAAAACAGATATTGTAACTGCAAAATATCTTCCAAAAGTAAGTTTAATAGCTGGATATAGTTGGACAAAAAGTGAAAATAGTGCAACAAAGATTAGAACTGTTGAACGAGATTATTATGATTATGGTTTACAACTATCGATGCCTTTGAGTATCAATACATTAAGAGATATGGAAGTTACAAAAATAGAGTCTCTAAAATCTAAAGTGGATGCAAAAGATAAAATAATTCAACTTCGTTCTAGCTACGAAAAAGTAATGCAAAATGTATCAAATTTTGAAAAAAAACAGAGCTTAAGTCTTGAAAATATAGAGCTATACTCCAAGCTTTTACAAGATACAAAAAAACTATTTAAAGCTGGATATAAAACACAATATGACGTAGATACTTTGAAAAACTCAACAAAGATTTCAGAGTTAGATTCAAAAATATATGAGATAGATAAGCAGTTAGAGCTTTTAACACTCTATGAACTTTATGATAATAAGGAGATGATAGATGAAATTTAGTAGATATATGACAGATTGGTTATATGGAGAAGATGGATACTATGCAACATATAAAAATATTGGTAAAAGTGGTGATTTTTATACAGCAGTAAGTACAAGTAAGTTTTTTGGCGGAACAATTGCAAAACATATTATCTCTTTAGTAGATGAGGGGTTTTTAGAAAAAGATGCAACTATTTGTGAAATAGGAGCGCATCATGGTTATTTTTTAGCTGATGTTGTTCAATTTATATACACATTACGTCCAGCACTTTTAGAGAGTTTTCAGTTTGTGATTATAGAGCGATTTGAAGATTTGCAGGTACACCAAACAAAATATTTTGAGGACTCTTTTGGGGATGTAATACAACTTACTCACTATAAATCTTTGAGTGAACTTCGTTGTAAAAATGCTTTTTTTATAGCCAATGAGATATTTGATGCTTTTCCTTGTGAACTTTATTATAAAGGCAAAACAGCACAGATAGAAAACCACAACATAGAGTTTGATGTTAAAAATGAGTGGGTAAAAGAGAAAGCTAATAAATATTTTAAAGATAGAGGGGAGATAGCCGTAGGATATGAGGAGTTTGCAAAGGAGATGGCAAACAGTTGTGACAGGTTTGAGTTTATGACATTTGATTATGGTGAGATGTCTGCTCGTCCCGACTTCTCTTTACGTGTATATACAAACCATGAGGTGATACCATTTTTTGATGAAAAGATAAAAAGAGAGGAACTTTTTGCTAAGAGTGATATAACTTATGATGTAACTTTTGCACATGTTAAAGATGCTTACGAAGAGAGTGGAGTGAAGTTTTTAGAGTTAAAACCTCAAATGGTTGGGCTTATAGATATGGGAATACTTGAACTTTTAGAGATGTTACAAAAAAATGTGGATGAGAAGATATATAAGCAGGAGTTAGAAAAAGTTAAAATGCTTATACTTCCAGAGTTTTTAGGAGAGCGATTTAAAATAATGAGGTTGAGGAAAGTTTAATAGAAAAGAGAAGATTTTCAAACTCTACTTTTCTAATACAAAAACCTCAATATCAAACTTATTTGCTACTTTTCTCAATCTTTTAAGATAACGTGCATCTTTCTCTCCAACTATTAAACCAACGGCAGGCTCTTTTCCTGTCATAAGAGAGTAAAAAAGGGCTTGACCAATCCCCTCCGCCCATTTTTTTGCAAAATCAACCTCAATAGCATAATCATCGGTTAAACAATCCACTCTTGTTTTATCTTTTAACCTATACTCTACTAAACCATCCATCTTTTTACACATCTTCTCTTGATAGTAGCGTTCATTGTGCTTTACATAGGGTTTTGGCTTCTCCTCTTTTTTACTAAAAGAGAAAAAAAGAGCAACTCCAACAATAGAAGCAATAAGAGTTATAAGAGCAAAAATTTTAAATTTATTCATTCTATTTTACCAAAAATGCGTGTAATACTCTTATAAAAACTTCATGGTCAATAGGTTTGGAAACAAACTCATCCATTCCAGCATGCAAAAATCTTGCTCTATCTGTTGCTAAAGCATTTGCCGTTAATGCGATAATAGGAGTATGCTCTAAGTTTTTTTCCTCTTCTATATCTAATATAACTTTAGTTGCTTCTATTCCACTCATCTTAGGCATATTTTCATCCATTAAGATAATATCATACTTATTTTTTTTAAACATCTCAACAGCTTCTAAACCATTTTCAGCTAAATCTACATCTAAATCTACATCACCTAAAATAATATTCATAAGCATCTGATTTGTTTTGTTATCTTCAACTAACAACACTTTACCATTCAAAGGTTTATCTATATCTATTTTACCTAATGATATATCCTCTATATGGTCTAAATTTTCAGCCTCTAATACGGGAATACAAAAACTAAATTTACTTCCCTCATCTAACTTACTTTCAACCGAAATAGTACCATTCATAGATGTGATAAGTGCCTTAGATATTGAAAGACCTAATCCTGTTCCTCCAAATTTTCTTGTTGTAGAACTGTCCTCTTGAGTAAATGATTCAAAAATCTTTTTTACATTTTTTTCATCTATTCCAACTCCACTATCTTGAACACTAAAACTAAGATGTTGAGTATGCACATTAAAATAAACAGAGATGTCAATAGAACCACCTTTTGGTGTGAACTTAATAGCATTACTTAAAAAGTTTCCTGCTACTTGCTTAATCCTTACAATATCTCCAACAAAAAATCGTGGTAACTCTTCATCAAAAGATATTCGAAGTGATATCCCATTCTCTTTGGCTTTTTCATAAAAAAGATTAGAAACCTCTTTAAAAGGTTTCTTTGTTGCAAATTTTCGTCTCTCTAAAATCATCTTTCCACTCTCTATCTTACTAAAATCTAAAATATCATTTATAATAGTAAGTAAAGAGTCTCCCGAATTTTTAATAATACTAAATCTTTTTTGTCGCTCTTTATCTTTTTCACCAGCTCTTAGAATATCTACAAATCCTAAAATAGCATTGAGTGGTGTACGTATCTCATGACTCATACCTGCTAAAAATTCTGATTTTACTTTTGAAGCATATTCAAGTTCTGCAACTTTATCTTGAAGTGCTGAAGTTTTTTCACGTACTAACTTTGCCAAATTATCATTTGTCTCTTTTAATTCACGTGATGTCTCTTCTATAAGATGAGAAAGTGCTTTTTGAGTTATACTTGTTTCAAAAATTTCCTGTTTATCTGTTGTATCGAAAAAATCATGTGTTTGTTTATTATCACATTCACTTAATGCGATAACTGTCATTGTTTGATTTAAAAGTTCACATTTACCAGCTTTAAAAAATTCACCATATGTAAAAAAACCTGATGTTGGAGCTATATTTGCCAATGGAGTAAGTTCTGAACATATAGCCTCCTCTAAAAATCGTCGTCTTGCCATACAGGAGTAAATAAAAATAGCTTCAACAGGTAAAGACTCATATATTTTTTTCTTCTTTACCGATTCTTCTAAAATCATTCCACTATTTCCATAACCAAAGTGAACTTTATCACCAATCGCTAAACTTCCTGCGAAAACTAAAGAACCATCATCCTCTTTTCCTATAACTGCACGAGCAATTTTTTCACCATCTCTACTAATAATAAGAGGAAATTCGATACCAACAGCTGGAAGAGATGTCGCTATCTCCTCTCCTAAATATTGAGCATATATATCTACTGCTGTTTTCCCATCTATCTCATACACTCTGTTTTTATCAGCTTTTGTAATTGTTAGCTCTTTGCCTATCTCTTGCCAATCAAAACTGTATGAGGTTTTAATATTTATTTTATCTGTATTAATAGAGATACCAACAGCACCACAAGAGATAACTCCATTATTACTTAGAAGATATGTTGTATCAAATTTTCCAGCATCTCCAGACATACCACCAGCGATTGGAATATTTTTTGAAACAGTGGTAAAACCATTTAAAAATAGCTCTCCATTTGTAGCTAAACCATCAGAAAATAGAAAAAATGCTTTTGTATCACCTTTAATAAGTTTTTGCGCTAACCTTTCTCCACAACCAAAACTATCTTCATTTTCATTTGGTTCCATAGCAACAGATAATGATGCCCTCTCAAATGCAGTAACACTAATAACAACTTTATCTGTACTCACAAGATTCTCTAAAATTTCACCATCAGTTGTAGAACCAATAATTTTAGCTTGTGGTGCAAGTTCCATAACATCTTCTAAGATATATTCTAAAAACTCTTTACTTAACAAAGAACTAAAAATTTGAATAAAAAGGTTTTTCTCTTCTTTAAAAGAGTTCTCTTCAAGGAACTGGTTAAAATCATTTTTTGTTGTATAGTATGTGTTTTTTGTTTTCATAATCTCTGCTCTAAAAAATCTAATTTCGCTAATTTTACCATAATTAGATAAAATCTCTACACACTAAAACAAAAAGAGTTCCTTATGACGAATAAAAAAAGAGAAAAAGTAGCAATAATAGGTGCAGGTGCATCAGGGTTAATCTGTGCAATATTTTGTGCAAAAGCAGGTTTAAAAGTTTCACTCTATGAACAAAATACAAAGTCTGCTAAAAAGATTTTAGTTTCAGGAAATGGTCGTTGTAATATTAGTAATACTAATGCAACTACTCAAAATTATTTTACAGAAAACCCTCTTTTTGTAGAGGATATTCTACAAAAATTTAATTTCAAAGAGTTTCAAAAATTTACTAACTCATTAGGTTTACTTCTTGATATTAAAGATGATGGAAGGGTTTACCCATATAGTAATGAAGCAAAATCTGTTGTAAAAATATTTGAAGATTATGCTCAAAACCTTGGAGTAACTTTTCATCTCAATACAAAAATAGAATCTCTAAAAGAGCTTTTTCAAGACTATTATTCAGTAGTAGTAGCAACAGGGGGAGAAGCTGGTTCTCATCTTGGTGGAAATAGTGATGGCTGTAAATTTGCACAAGAGTTTAAACATACTATCATCCCTACCTATCCATCACTAGTACAGCTTCATCTAAACTCAATATATGCAAAAAAGATGTCTGGAACAAAAATAGAGGGAGAAGTTACAGTTCTAATTAACTCAAAAAAAGAGAGTAGTGTTCGTGGTGATATTTTATTTACAAATTATGGTGTCTCTGGATTTGCTATTTTAGATATTTCTCAAACGGTAAGTGTTGCCCTAATGAACTATAATAGTGTTGATATATCTATCAATTTACTTCCATCTTTTAATGCTCAAAAACTCTCTACTCATATTATAAACATCGCTAAGAATATGCCAAATATAACTATCCTAAATCTTTTAATTGCTCTTCTTCCCATAAAAATTGTTCAAAATCTATTGAATTTTTTAGAGATACAAGAGATAACACCTATTGAAAAAATAAATATAAAATTAGCTAAAAAAATTGCAAATACTATTTTAAATTGGAAATTTGAAGTTACTCAAACACATGGTTTTCGTCATGCTGAAGTAAGTGGAGGTGGAGTCGATACAACGGAGATAAATTCTAAAACAATGGAGTCCTTTAAAGAGAAAAATCTATATTTTACAGGAGAAGTTTTAGATGTTGTCGGTATGCGTGGCGGTTATAATTTTGCCTTTGCTTGGGCTAGTGGTTATGTTTGTGCAAAACATCTTACAACAAATCTAAAAAGAAGTATAGATGATTAAGAATAGTGTCTTAAGGTTAAGTATAAGTGACCTTTTTACACCTAAAATGATGCAATATTCTCTATTGCCATTTATAATAAGTATGGTTATCATCTATATCCTATTTTTTGTTATTGCAGATGTAAAGATAGAACAATTAGGTAGTTTACATATAGAAACAACACAAACAACCATAGAAAATGGAATAACTCATACTGAAAACATCTCTGCACAACTTCAAGGATTAGGCATTGTAAAATTCTTACTAGAATCCAACTCATTTTTCAACTATGTTATTGGTGGTTTTTTTACACTTTATATATCTATATTTATTGCAACAATAGTTATCGGTTTTTTAACTCCAACTGTTTTAAAAGAGATTCAGAAAAAACATTATTCAGAGATAGAGATAGTTGGATATTCTAATATTGTTGAGTCTATTTTTTTAACGATGTTCCACTCCTCTATTATGATAATGCTATTTTTTCTTCTGATACCGCTCTATTTTATTCCATTTATTAATTTAATAGCTCTAAATATCCCTCTTTACTACTTTTTTCATAAGATGATGCTCTTTGATATATCCTCAAATATATGTTCAAGAGAGGAGGCAAAAAAGATACATTATTTCAATAAAAATAATTTTAGGATTAAAACTCTTATCCTTTATCTAATCTCTCTTATCCCTTTTGCTATTTTTTTTGCCTCGATATTTTATCTAATATATTTAGGAAATAGCTATTTTATAGAGCTTCAAAAGCTAAGAGTTAAACCTTAGCCTATGAAAATGATATAATAATACAAAATTTATAAACTCTTAGAGGATATTCTCAATGACATTTACATTAGAAGCAAATTCAAAAAAAGCTCGTGCTGGAACTATTGTTACTGCACATTCAACTATTAAAACACCTGTTTTTATGCCGGTTGGAACATTAGGAAGTGTTAAGTCACTCGATATGGATGATGTTCTAAATCTTTTAGGTGCAGATATAATACTTGCAAATACATACCATACCTATCTTCGCCCCGGAGATAAGGTGATAGCTAAGATGGGAAAACTTCATAAGTTTACAACTTATCCAAAAAGTTTTTTAACAGATAGTGGAGGATTTCAAGCATTTTCACTAAGTGATATATCAAAACCTAAAGAGAATGGGATAGAGTTTCGTTCTCATATAGATGGCTCAAAACATTTTTTTACTCCTAAAGGTGTTATAGATATTCAAACAAATCTAGGGTCTGATATTATGATGATTTTAGATGATTTAGTAGCACTACCAGCTACTCAAGAACGTATTAAACTATCTATTGAAAGAACTACTGCTTGGGCTCAAGAGTCGATAGAATATTTTCGTTCTCAGCAAGAAAAAGGTATCTGTACAGAGCAAAATATTTTTGCTATTATTCAAGGTGGAACAGATAAAGCTTTTCGTACAAAAAGTGCTACTGAACTGTGTGCTATGGATTATGATGGGTTTGCTATTGGTGGTTTGAGTGTTGGTGAACTCAACAACGAGATGTACGATACAGTAGAACACACTGTACAATATATGCCAGAGGATAAACCTCGTTATCTTATGGGTGTAGGTACTCCTGAAGATTTAATAGAAAATATTGAACGTGGTATAGATATGTTTGATTGTGTAATGCCTACAAGAAATGCTAGAAATGGAACACTTTTTACATCATTTGGACGTATAAATATTAAAGGTGCAAAATTTAAAGAGGATGAAGCTCCGATAGACCCAGAGTGTCAATGTCTTACATGTAAAACATATTCAAGAGCATATTTAAACCATCTGTTTCGTTCTCGTGAGATAACATATTTTAGATTAGCAACTCTGCATAATTTACACTATTATCTTAATCTTATGAGAGAGGTGCGTGAAGCTATCTTAGAAGATAGATTTGATGAATATAAAAAAGAGTTTTATAGAAAAAGAGCTTAGAACCCAACATTGGGTTCTAAAAAAAAGAAAGAGTGTTAAGAACTATAATCTTGCGTAGTTAACACTTAAACATGCTTCAAGAGAAGAAAGTTCTGAAAGAGTTTTTTCATCTACACTATTATCTACTAAGATAACAGCTAATGCTTCAGATTTATCATTTCTAGCTAGTGAAAAATCTGCAATATTTACATTGTGATTTGCTAAAGTAGAACCGATACTTCCAATAACACCAGGAACATCACTATTTTTAAACAGAATCATATCCCCTTTTAATGGAACTTCAATATCAAAACCATCAATAGCAACTATACGTTTTACACCATCATCAAAAATAGTTGCAGAGATAGTCGTAACACCTTCAGAAGTTGTAAGTTTAATAGTGATTAAGTTTTTAAATACTGATGAATCAACTAAAGCTTCTGATTCTATCTCAATACCTTTCTCTTTAGCTACAAACTCTGCATTTACATAGTTAATAGTATCATCACTATTTTCACTCATCGCACCAACAGCAACAAATGTAGATAAAGAATCAACATACTGAGCTATTTCACCTTGACCACTTACTTTAATAGCAATAATCTGAGATTTATTGATTTGAGAAACCATAAAACCTATCTTTTGACCCATCTCTAAAAATGGCTTTACAAATGATGGTATTTTACTCTCATCAATAGGCAGATTCATCGCATGAGGATAAGCGATACCTTTCGCAGCTTCAATAGCATTTTCAGCAGCTTGTGTTCCAATATTATATTGAGACTCAAATGTATTTGCACCTAAGTGAGGAGATACAGTTATATTATCTAACTCTAATAATGGGTGATTGATAGCTGGTTCTTTGTTAAAAACATCGATACCTGCAAAACGAATTTTTCCAGATTTAAGATTATTATAAAGAGCATCTTCATCATAAAGACCACCTCTTGCACAGTTAATTACAACTACACCATCTTTCATCTTAGCAAATTCATCTTCACCTATCATGCCAATAGTTTCTTGATTTTTAGGTGTATGGATAGTAATAATATCACATGCTAAAATATCTTCAAAGTTTTTAGTATATGTCATATCTAAGTCTGTAACTTTTGATGGATGAATATATGGGTCATAAGCAACAATATCCATCTCAAAAGCAGCAGCACGTTTTGCTACACGAGAACCGATATTACCAAAACCGATAACACCAAGTTTTTTTCCTTTCATCTCATGACCATACCATTTCTCACGTTTCCAAACTCTTTCAGTTTTTAGATGATTATGTGAATATGGAAACATTCTCATACATGAAAGCATATGTGTCATTGTAAGTTCAACAGCTGCTATTGTATTCGCAGTAGGGACATTCATAACTATAATACCCTCTTTCGAACATCCTGGAATATCTACATTATCAACGCCAACACCAGCACGCACTACTGCTTTTAAGTTTTTAGCATTTTCTAAGAAAAAATCATCTACATCTGTTGAACTTCTTGTGATAGCAACATCTGCTTTGGGAATTATCTCTTTAATAAGTTTATCTTTTGGCTCATCTGCTGCCATAATGAAATTTATATTTTCATCATTTCTAAGCATCTCTAAACCAGCTTCGTGAATATGGTCACAAACTACTACTGTATGTTTTTTCATTATATATCCTTATATCATTTTAATTTTTGCAAATATCTTATAATCTTTAAGTACTTTAACTAAAGAATTTAAACTTTTTCTATTTTGTGAATAAATAAATAACTCTACTCTATCATTATATTTTTTAAGGTTGTATCGTAACTTATGTCTTTTTAACTCTTCTTTCAAACAAAAAAGTTGATATTGATCTAAAAGAGAAGCTGATAATTCATATGTTATAGTGTTATTTATTTTTTCATCTAAATCTATCTCAAGATAAACTTCAGTTACAGGATAAGAGTAGCTTTTTACACTATTTTTAGAAAAACTATCTAACCAAAGTACTTTTGATTCTTTTTTTACTTTTTTATCAGATAAAGAGAGATTCTCTGATTTATGAAACTCTGGAGAGGAGTTAATAGAAATCAAAAAAAAGAGAATGAAGACAGCAACACCTATTGTAATAATAGGTGTCAACCATTTTATGACTGTCTTCATCTAAATGCTATTTACTATTGAAATTTATCTTTAATTAAGTCACCTAATGAGTGAGCTTCATTATCATTAATCTCTTCAAGTATAGCTTGATTTTTAATATAATCTAATTTTTTAACTGATAAACGAATACGATCTCTACGAGTATCGATAACAGCAATAGCAGCTTCTATCTCTTGACCAGCTTCTAACTCTTCTTTTACAAGTGGAGTTAAATCTTCATCACGGATAAGTGCATCAACACCATCTTCTAAAGAAACGAATACACCGAAATCTTTAATATCACGGATAGTACCACTTACAACTGAATTTACTTTATGAGTTGTAGCAAATTTATCAATTGGTGATTCTAAAAGAGTTTTTCTATTTAAAGAAATCTTTTGATCTTCTGAATTGATTTTTGCAATTTTAACTTCTATCTCTTCACCAGATTTTAAAACATCTTTACATTTAGTATTTTTATCCCAAGAGATATCTTGATTATGTAAAAGACCTTCAACACCTGCAATACGAACAAATGCACCAAAATCAGTTAAAGATGTAATTACACCAGTTACAATATCACCTTCATTGTAGTTCTTTAAGAACTCATCAAATGGTTTTGGTAAAAGTTTTTTAAGTGATACACGAAGTTTATGAGTTTTTGAGTTAATCTCAATAACTTCAACATCAATTTCTTGACCTACTTCTAAATAATCATTAGGGTTTTTAACATTTTTATCCCAAGCAATCTCAGAAATATGTAAGAAACCTTCAATATCATTTCCTAAGTCAACAAATACACCATAAGCTTCAATATTTGAAACAGTTACAGTAATAGTATCACCTTCATCTAATTCAGACTCAACTTCAGCCCAAGGGTCTGGTTGAACAGCTTTAATAGAAAGAGATAGATGTCTTTTATCTTTATCGTAAGATATAGCTTTAACAGTTACAACATCACCTTCATTATAAAGTTTCGATGGATTAACTGGTCCTTTATAAGAGATTTCATTATAATGAACTAAACCATCAACACCACCAACATCTACGAACATACCGTAACTAGTGATTTTTTTGATTGTACCTTCAACGATTGTATCTTCAGCCATTAACTGATCAATAATCTCTTTCTTTCTTTTTCTCTCTTCATTAAATAGTTTACGACGAGAAACAATAATAGAGTTCTCATTTTCATCAATTTTAACAACTTGAGCTTTGATTTTACGACCAACAACATCATCAGTATCTTTAAAAGCAGCTAAAGAACGTGGCATAAAGAAAGAAACTGCATCAGCTTCTACAACATAACCACCACGGTTTTTCTTAGTAATAATACCTTCAATAACTACATCTTCAAAATCTTCTTTGTTTGCATCAATAAACTCAATAGTTTTTTGTTGTTCTAAAACTTTTTTATAAGAGATTTTAGGACGTTCATTATAATATCCCATAATCATTACTTTGATTTTATCACCAACATTGAACTGAAGTTCACCATCAACACTAATCTCATCAAGATTAATAATACCTTCTAGTTTATCACCAACACCAACTAATGCTCTGTTTTCATCCGCTTGGATTTCAACAATTTCACCTTCTACTATACGGCTTGTCTCTTGTTTTTTTTCACTTGCAGCAAACATCTCTGCAAAATTTTCTTCTTCTTCAAATGATTCGTTATCGAACGCCATTACCTATCCTCTGTACATAAAAATTGCTATTAGTATACCTAAAAAAAAATTGTTTTTTTATTAAATAACTAAAAAATTAAAGATTAATCTCTTTTTCTATCGAATTTACAACATTTTGAATAATCCAATCAGGAGTAGAAGCCCCTGCACTAATTGCACAAAGCTCTTTTCCTTTAAACCATTCAAACTCTAAATCATTTTCATCCTCTATATGATAGCTATCTTTACAACTATCTTTTGCAATACCAAAAAGTTGTTTAGTATTTGATGAATTTTTTCCGCCTATAACTATCGTAATATCAGCTTTTTGAGCTATCTTTTTCACTGCTTCTTGATTTTCAAATGTTGCATTACATATAGTATTGAAAACTCTTACCTCTTTATAGCGTGGAATTAAATAGTTTGCTATCTCCATATAATCTTCTACTTTACGAGTAGTTTGAGCGATTAAAGCTATTTTTTCTTTAAGTTTTAATTTTTTTAAATCTGTAACATCTGTTACCACACTTGCACCATGTGTTGCATAAGATTTTACACCTTTTATTTCAGGATGAATTTCATCACCAAAGATAACAACTTCATATCCAGCTTCACTCATCTCTTGTGCTATCTCTTGAGGTTTTGTTACAAATGGACAGGTAGCATCGACGACATTCACATCTGAAGCATGAAGTTCTGCAAGTTCATCTTTTTCTATCCCATGAGTCCGAACAATAGCTTTATCACCAGATTTAAAAGTTTCAAATGCTTCAACAAGTCCAACATTAAAATCTTTTTCAAGCCTTGCTATCTCTTTAGAATTATGAATTAAAGGACCATAAGTGGCTGAATTTTTATTCTCTTCAGCTATCTTAATTGCTCTCTTTACACCAAAACAGAAACCATATTTTTCAGCTAATTCTATCTTCATAATTAGTTCAACTTAAAATCTGTAATCTGCTCTAACAACTTAAAAAAGTTTGGAAAAGAGGTATTAATACAATCTAAATCTGTTACTTCCATTCCACATCTTAATCCTGCTATAATAAAACTCATAGCTATTCTGTGGTCACCATCACTATCAATTTTAGCTTTTTTTAATGTTCCACCGATTACTTTATAACCATCTTCATATTCATCAACTTCAATATTAGAAGCTTTTAATCCATTTACAACAGTAGAAATTCTATCAGATTCTTTTACTCGTAACTCTTGCGCATTTTTAATGACACTCTCACCATCTGCACAAGCAAAAGCTATTGATAAAGCTGGTAGTTCATCGATTAACCACGATATATTATCTTCAACAATTATACCTTTGAGAGGTGCATATTTTATACTAATATTCCCTATTGGTTCATATCTATCATCTTTTAAATCATAACTAATATCTGCACCCATTCTCTCTAAAGCTTTAAATGCTTCTATACGAGTAGGATTAAAAGTAACACCCTCTAAAATAATATGAGAATCTGGTGTAATAGCAGCAGCAACAGCAAAGAAAAATGCACTTGATGGGTCAGCTGGTACTCTTATTTTTAACGGTTTAAGTAACTCTTTCATAGGTTTAATAGTTGTTTTTAAACCATCAACACTAATATCTGCACCCATACCTTTTAACATTCTTTCTGTATGGTCTCGAGAGAGTTCAGGTTCTATATATGTACATTGACCATCTGCTCGTAATGCTGCTAAAATCATTGCACTTTTTACTTGAGCTGAAGCTATTTTACTCTCATAGTCAAATGCTTTTAATGAAGCACCCCTAATACTAAGGGGAGCTAAATCACCATCATTACGACCATCTAAATCTGCACCGATATTTCGAAGAGGTTGTGTCACTCGCTTCATCGGACGACGACGAAGATACTCATCACCCGTTAAAATAAAATGACCATTTGCAGAGCTTAATAATCCACAAAATAACCTCATACCTGTTCCAGAATTTCCACAATCAAGTATCTCACTACTCTCTTTTATCCCATCGGAACTTATTTTGATAGTTTCACCATCATCTTCAACAAGCGCACCAAGATTTTTAATAATCTCTAAAGAATTTAAGCTATCTTCTGCACGTAAAAAATTTGTTATCTCACTTGTACCCTTTGCTAACATAGCAAACATTACACTACGATGTGAAATAGATTTATCTGGTGCTATTGTAGATATAGTTAAATCAAATCTAGCACAAGGAGAAACAGTTACTTTGCTCATCGTAACCCTACCCCTAGTTCAGCATCTAAAACTTTTAAAATTTTATCCATAGCAGATGTGATATCTTCCTCTTCCAAAGTTTTCTCTTGTGATTGTAGTACAAAACGTAGAGATAAACTAATAGTATCACCTAACGATTCATCGCTATATCTATCTACTGGATAAAAACGAACAAGCTCATCAATATCACACTTTTCTATACTTTTTTTCAACTCTTCATAACTCATAGTTTTAGGAATAATAACACTTAAATCTCTAAACGAAACTTGATATTTAGAGCTATTTTTAGCTGTTTTCAGACTAAAAGGTATTTTGTTGAAATCTATTTCACACATATATGTATTATTTAAATCATAATCTTTTTCAACAGTTGGATGGAGTTTAAATAGTTCTCCAACAACTTCACCAGCTATTAATATCTCTGCTGTTTGATATGTATGTGAAAGAGTGTGTTGTGTTTCATATTTTCTCAACTCAAAATCACCAATAACATCACTAATCTTTTGTGTAAAAAATGAAAAATCTACCTTTTGTGGTTTTCCAGAATTTGCTAAAGATTCTAACTCTCTATCTCCACTAAATAAAAATGCCATCTTTAACGATTCTTCTCTTAAAGGTGAAAAAATAGACCCTACTTCAAAAAGTTTCACAGAAGGGTAACCATTTTTGATATTTAAAGATGCTGATTTTAATAAACCAGTTAAAAGAGTTGGTCTTAATGTATCTAATGTACTTACAATAGGATTAAGAATCTCTAATTCCTCTTTTGTTGTTTCAAAACTATATGATTGAAGCACTTTTTTCTCATCAAATACAAATTGTACCGTTTCAAAAAAACCACTTTGCACTGCACGATGTCTAAATATAGATCTCTTCTTATAATCAAAATAATCATCTTTTAATCTATTTTTTTCTATCAATTCAAATGGTTTTGATGGAATATTATCTATCCCAACCATACGAACTATCTCCTCAACAACATCTTGTTTATTTACAATATCATGACGAAATTGAGGAATAGCCACTACAAAATTATTTGTAGATGATTTTGAGATATTAAAACCTAAGTTAGTTAAAATTTTACTAATAACTATTTTATCGATTTTAGCTCCGATTATCTCATCAATCTCTTGCTTAGAGATACTTACAATAGTGTCTTTATATGTTTCACTTAATTCAATATTGCCAGAATAGATAGAAGAGTTTGAGTTTGATTTAATGATATTTAAACATAAAGACATTCCAACATCTATTTCTGGTTCACTTCCTCTTGAAGTGTTATAGAAAATAGAACCTGATTCAATCTTATTTGAGTGCATCTTTTTAGAGATAATATCTGGTGGAATATAACTTGCTTCTAAAAACACTATACCCTCGTCAGAGTTTACTTTCGATTTTTTCTCTTGTTTAACTCCAACAGTCGAAGCTTTTGAATTACCAAAAATACTTGCAAAACCATTTTCATCTCTATCTAGTTTTATTTTTGCTATTTTACTCTCTGCATCATAAAAGCAATCATTATTGTAAGCTTGTAAAATAACACCACTTGTATGTGTAGTATAGAGTAAAATAGATTCTATATCTGTCTCTTTTTTATCTTCAATTTGTGCTAATCTCAGTTTTACTATTAAAGGAACAGTTAAATCTTTTAAATCGATAGCTCTATAACGAAGTTTAAGGTCTAAATTTTTATCATGAGAAAAGTTTAAAATCCTCCCTATTCCTAATCGACCATCATTTTCATTTGATTTATAGTTACGAATAGGTCTATTAAAAGCTGCACTTAAATCTCTACATACACCCCTAATACTCAAACAATCACCACGATTTGCTGTAAGTTCTATCTCTATAAGTTCATCAGCTAAAATAATATTATTATTAACCTCTTCTCCTAACTTATATTTTCCAATACTATCATCTAACTCTAAAATACCATCCTGACAATCTTCTAGACCTATTTCAGTAGCAGAACATATCATACCAGCAGAATCTATACCACGAAGTTTCACTGGTTTTATCTTCATACCACTCGGCATCACTGCACCTAAAGTTGCAACAACAACATCAAGACCAGCTCTTACATTTGATGCACCACAAACTATCTGAACTGTTTCAGTTCCAATGTCTACTTGACAAACATTAAGTTTATCAGCATCTGGATGTTTTTCACACTCTAAAACATGACCAAATACTATGTTTTTTGGAATAGTATATTTTTTAACTCTATCTACTTCTAAACCTATCGAATTAAATGTTTTTGCTATCTCATCTGTTGCAATACCATCTAAATCTATCCACTCATTTAACCAACTTCTTGTAACTATCATTGAAACTGCTCCAGCAACTTAATATCTCCTTCAAACAAAGAACGAAGGTCTCCTATTTGATGAATTAACATCGCAAAACGCTCAACACCTAAACCAAAAGCATAGCCACTAACATTTTCATACTTTACAGCTTTAAAAACATTTTCATCAACTATTCCACATCCAAGAACCTCTAACCATCCTGTATGAGAACAAACTCTACAACCCTCACCTTTACAAAAAACACACGAGATATCAACCTCTGCTGATGGTTCAGTAAAAGGGAAAAAAGATGGTCTAAAACGAACCTCTACATCTCCAAACATATATTTTAAAAAATCTTCTAAAATATATTTTAAGTTAGCAAAAGATACTTTTCCAACTTCATCAACTAAAAGTCCCTCTATTTGATGAAACATAGGAGTATGAGTCAAGTCATAATCACGTCTAAATACCGCTCCTGGTGCTATCATTCTAATAGGTGGTTTTGTATTCATCATTGTTCGTATCTGAACAGGTGATGTATGTGTTCTGAGTAACATCTCATCTTTAAAATAAAATGTATCTTGCATATCTCTTGCTGGGTGATATTTTGGAAGATTTAATGCTTCAAAGTTATTAAAATCATCCTCTACCATACCACCTGTTTTAACAGCAAAATTCATAGAACTAAAATATTCAACTATTCTATCCATAGTTTCCATTACAGGATGTAAAGCTCCAGCTTGGTTTTTTGAACCATAAAGAGAAACATCTATCTCTTCAGCTTTCATCGCTTTTTGTAACTCTAATGTTTGTAGAGTTATCTTTCTTGCTGTAAATTCACTCATTAATGAACTTTTATGAGTATTTAAATCTTTCGCTATCTGTGCTTTTTCCTCTTTAGAGGCACTCTTCATTTTAGCAAATTCAGCTGCTAAAACTCCCTTTTTACCAAAAACAGATATTCGAATCTCTTCTAGTTTTTCAACACTTTCTGCTTCTTTTATTGCATCATACCATGCTTTCAAATAGAGTCTCCATTATCGTGAAAATTTATATAAAGATTATAGTCAAAAAGAATTTATATATAGCTTCATTTATTACTATTTTATATGATATAATCGACTAGTAAAAATAATAAAGGAGATAAAAATGTGCTTATTTTGTAAAATAATTAAAAAAGAGATACCATCAAATATAATATTAGAGGATGATAATTTTATCGCTTTTCACGATATAAATCCAAAAGCTCCTATTCATATATTAGCTATTCCAAAAATGCATATCGATAGTTTTAATGAGGTTACTCCTGAGATTATGTCAAATATGACCTCTTTCATTCAAGAGGTTGCTAAAGAGGTAAAAATAGATAAAAGTGGATATAGAATTATCACAAATATCGGCGATAATGGAGGTCAAGAAGTAAAACATCTTCATTTTCATATTTTAGGTGGTGCAAAACTAAAATGGGAACATATTAGTGATGCAGATACCGCAGGTCACTTTTAATCTAACCTATTTTTTAAAATTTAAATCTTCGATTATATTATTTCAGTTATAATAACTTAACTATTTTATTGGAGATTTTTATGCTAACAAATCGTATTAATACATTATCTGAGTCTATAACTATCGCAATTTCTACACTTGCGCAAGAGTTAAAGGCTGAGGGAAAAGATATATTAAGTTTTTCTGCTGGTGAACCTGATTTTGGAACACCAAGAGTTATTAAAGATGCTGCTATTGAAGCTATCAACAATGATTTCACAAAATATACTGCTGTTGATGGTATCCCTACACTTAAAACTGCTATCGCTAACAAATTAAAAAGAGATAACGGTTTAACATATGCTCCAAATCAGATTATTGTAAATAATGGTGCAAAACATTCACTTTTTAACCTTTTTTCTGCAACTATTGATAATGGTGATGAAGTTATCATTCCCTCTCCATATTGGGTAACTTACCCTGAACTTGTAAACTATTGTGGTGGTACTGTTGTTGAGATAGAAACTCATGATGTTTCATCTTTTAAAATAACTCCAGAACAATTAAAAAATGCTCTTACACCTAAAACAAAAATGCTTATATTGACAACACCATCAAATCCTACGGGAAGTGTTTATTCAAAAGAGGAACTATCTGCTTTAGGAAAAGTTTTAGAGGGAACAGAAGTAATTGTTGCTAGTGATGAGATGTATGAAAAACTTATCTATGAGGGAACTTTCACATCAGCTGCATCTGTAAGTGAAGATATGTATAAGCGTACTGTTACTATAAATGGTCTTTCAAAATCTGTTGCTATGACAGGGTGGAGATTTGGTTATATGGCTGCACACAATACAGAACTTATAAAAGCAACAAAAAAACTACAAGGTCAAAGTACATCAAATATTAACTCTATTACTCAGATGGCAGCTATTGTAGCACTTGATGGAAAAGCTGATGAAGATATAGAGATGATGAGAGTTCAGTTTAAAGCTCGTCGTGATGAAGCAGTAGAACTTTTTAATGCTATTGATGGTTTATCTGTTTTAAAACCAGATGGTGCATTTTATCTTTTTGTAAATATTTCAGAGATTTCAAATGATTCTTTAAAATTTGCTAAAGATTTACTTGCTCAAAAAGAGGTAGCAGTAGTTCCTGGTGTTGGTTTTGGGAGTGAAGGTTACTTTAGATTTAGTTTTGCAACAGATATTGAAAGTATTCGTAAAGGTATTAAACGTATTGAAGAGTTTGTAAAAGAGTTAAGAAAATAATTTTTTAGGAAAAATAGATACTGTCTTCAATGACAATATCTATTTTTTCCATCTTTTTTAGCTTTTAACATATTTAAATCTGCTCTATTTAAAAGAGTATGTACATCATCTCCCATCATATAAAATGATAATCCCATACTGATAGTTAAACTAATATTATGATGCCAAAGATGTGTGTTTACGGTTTCAAGTAACTTATTTGCTAACTCTATCGTAGATTCTGGACTACTATATCCTGTAAGAATAACAAACTCATCACCACCCCATCTTCCAAAGCTATCACTTTGTCTAATATTTTTACCGATTAGATTTGCTAATTCTATCAGTAAATCATCAGCTATAAGATGTCCATGACAATCATTTATCTGTTTAAAACTATCTATATCAAAAAATATAACTCCTACCGAATGTCCATATCGTTTAGAGATTTTTATAAAATTTTCTAGCTCTTGAGTAAGAAATTTTTTATTATATATTTTAAGCATAGGGTCCTGCTGAACATCCTGTAAAAGTTTCATCTTTTGTATCTCATAATGTGTTACATCTTGAAATAATCCTATAATATTTTCACTTTCACAAACAACACTTTCCCATTTTTTTGCTAGTATATGAATATATCTTCTCTGTTTATTCACAGTATCGATACCTACCATCTCATCTATAACATCCTCTTTATAGACCAATTTAGTAAATATACTTTTAAACCTTTCTCTATCTGACTCTATAACAAAATCGGAAAATATTTCATAAGTTACAACACCTTTTAATCCAAAAAGTTCTTTAATTCCATTTGAAAAATGGATATATTTTGAATCTAAATTCATATCCCAATATGATAATAGTGCTATTTTTTCTGCCTCTTTTAAACAGACCATAGATTTTTCTAATTGAAATTTATTCATCACTTTTTCATCTATTTCATCAAGAATAGAAAAAAGATGTTTTGCATTTATAGGTTTTTGAAGAAATTTATCAACACCAGCATCTATGGCATCCACTAAAAGGTCTGTGTGATTAAAAGCTGTTAAAAGTACAAATGAAACAAAAGAGTTTCTCTTTTTAATCTCTCTACACAAATCATTTCCATTCATGTTTGGCATCTTATAATCACTAACCACAAGATGAATTTTATGCTTTTTAAAAAGTTCTAATGCTTCTTCACCATCTCTAGCTACATATACATTTTTAACTTTATGTTTGAAAACCTCTTCTAATTGATCTCTTGTATCTGCATCATCTTCAACATACAATAGTGTTAAATTTAATAATCTCTTTTTCATAACTCTCTCTTATTAAAGATTATCATGAACTATAACTTTATTTCGTCCACTATCTTTCGCCTCATATAAAGCTTCATCTACTCTCTTTAAAAATCTTTCCGTTGATTCACCATTATTAAACTCTACAACACCAAAACTACTTGTAAAATGGGGAATACCCTCCTCATCTATCTCTTCAAGAGCTAGACGAAGTTTTTCTGCTATATTTGGAGCTATACTCAGGTTAATATTTGGAAGCAATACTAAAAACTCCTCTCCACCCCATCTTGCAAATATATCTTTACTTCTTAACTGTTGAGTAATTGTTTTAGAAAGAACTTTTAACACCTCATCACCTATATCATGACCATACGTATCATTTACATTTTTAAAATGGTCTATATCAAACATAATCAAAGATAGAGGGATATTATCTTCATCTGCTGAAAATACCAACTGTTTTATCTTTGCTAAAAAATAGTTTCGATTAAAGATATTTGTTAATTTATCTGTATTCGCTTCATAATAAAGTTTTTTCTGCTGTACCATCATATCTGTAATATCATGGAACTCTATTACAAATAATTTACTCTCTAACTGATATTGTCTTATGTGCAATTCAAAAGCATGTGCTACATTTTCACTATCAAGAATTGTTACACGTCGTGCTTCTACTGGTTGCTTTTTAAGGTAAGCTATCCAATTTTGAGACTCATCTATTTTATTTAAACTAAAAAAATCATCATGCTCTATAAAATAGCTACAAATACAATCACTTCTATCTGTAAACTCTTTTATCTCTATTAAGGCAAAGAAATCTAAAAATGCTTGATTTGCTATCTTAAGATTTTTTCCATCACTTAATATTAAAATATTAGCTTGTGCATTTAAAATTGCTTGTACTTTATCTTGTTCATTTTTTAGATTTGCTTTTTCCAATGAAACATTTGTTCTCTCTTTATGAATATAATCTATAAAACGATTAAATCCATAATATACTTGAAGAAGAACAGTGATAAACAGTAACATCAACAAAATAATAATTGTTCGTAAAAAGTGATAAAAACGATTTACATCTTCAGTAATATTAAACTGCATAACAGCTATACCTATCGAATTATCTTGATAATCTTGTATAAAATTATCTTTTTTTCCTATAATATAAAACTGTTCCTCATCCTCTAACTCTAAAAATTTAAAGTTCATACTTTTATATATATCTTTGTTTAAAAAACCATCTGTTTTATACTCTAATGTATAGTTATCTAACTTTTCACTTTTATTTATAAAGAAAGCTCCATCAACATTATTTTCAACAATAATCTTTTTCAATCTTTCAACAAATACACTCCCATTTATCCCTAACTCCAAGGCACCTATATATGTATCCTCTTTATTAAAAATAGGAATAGCTACTCGATATGTTAGTTTACTGTTTATCAGCGTTCCTCTTTCAAACCCTTTTGTTTCAAGATGATTTTTATGAATAAAATTTATCATTGGACGAATTTTTGTTAAATCATCATCATATTTTGTAAGATTATGTAATCTCAAAAAAGATGTTCCATCAGCCCTATGAAAGTGCATTATAGAATAGTTCAAATTTTTATCTTTCAGAAGTTTAAAAATAGGAAAAGTGTGTTGAAGTAACTCCTCTCTTTTATCTGTTTCAAGAGCATCAATAATAGCATCATTATTAAGCATATTTTCAATAATCATCATCATATCTTTATCTAAATCAGATTTAATCTGTTTCATCAGAAGATTTATTAACTCTTTTTTCTGCTGTATTTTACCTGTAAAGATAGCTTTTTCTTCTTTATATAAGACATAATAGAAAACTCCTATTAGAACTACAAAAACGGTAGTTATCCCTATAAGAAGCTTAATCTTTAAGCGTTGGTCGGTTAATTGCATAATTCAATTCCTATTTCTATAAATTTATTCTATATCCCTCTGCACGTAAACTATCTATAAGTTCAGATGGAAGGTGTTTACGAATCTCTTTAATATGAGAAGCTATTGTATTGACTTTCACATAATTATCTTCCCAAACTTCACTCATTAAAAGCGAATATGTTACAATACTATTTTTATGTTTAAGAAGTGTTGTTAAAATCTTTCTTTGTATCTTTGTAAGTTTTACAACCTCATCAAGAGAGTATAACTGCTCCTCCTCTATATTGAAAGAGATAGTTGATGTAAGTGCTATTTTTGTAAGCTTTTTACTATTTAAAAGCTGTTTAACTCTTAAATAAAGTTCTATCAAATCAAATGGTTTTTTAAGATAATCTGAACATCCTAAACTATATGCTTTTTCTATACTTTTAATATCAGTATATGCTGTCATAAATATTATAGGTATATCATTGTTAACTCTTTTTATCCATTGAATAACTTCAAATCCAGTAGCACCTGGAACCTCTATATCTAAGATAGCTATATCTGCATTAAAAGATGTTAATTTTAAAAGTTCTGAACCATCAGTATATGATTCAACACTTAACTCTTTGAACTCAAGATACTCCTTAATATTTGCATTTATAATATGTTCATCTTCCAATAAAATTACTTTCACAAAAACAGCCTTTAGAGTTTCGGGATTTTATATCTAAAACAGTTCTGAGCATCTTCAGATACAACTTCTGCTTCAATATTATATTCATAACAGATTGAAGCGACTATCTCCAAACCTATCCCCATCCCTACATTTTCAAAACCCTCTCTATATCCCTGTTTAAATATCTGCTGAGGATTTTCTATGGTACTTCCTCTATTGTTAGAACTAAAAATTATACTCTCCCTATCTTTAGATACAGATATTATCACTTGAGTATCTTTATAGGCATATTTAATCGCATTAGAAAGAGTATTGTCCACTATTCTTAAGAGGTCTAACTCTTTCATTTTTACTATCGCATCATCACACTTTCTAAAATCGATTGTAAGATTCTTACTCTTCTTAAAATAGTAAAAATACTCTATCCTATTTTCAATAAACTCTACCAAATCTATATCTATCAAATCAGCTTTCTCTTTTTGAGTTGATATAGAATAATAAAGGTCATCATAAACTGTTTGTAATGTTCTTGAAGCCACAGTAATAGCATCTGTATAACGATTTGTACCATTCTTTAAAATTTGCATCTCTAAAGATGTATTTATAACAGCAAGAGGATTATAAAGTTCATGATAAGATTTACGGAGAAGATTTTTTAATGATTTTAAGATATTACTTTTTTCTAGGTGTAACTCTATACATGCAATTAACTCTTTTTGAATAAATGGTTTACCAAGATAATCATCAGCACCCAAAGAGAACCCTTTTATCTTATCTTCTGCACTATTTAAAGCAGATATAAAAATGATAGGAATATCTTTGTAGTCTGGGTCATTTTTTAATGTTTTACACACCTCATAACCATCTATATCTGGCATAACTATATCTAAAAGTATCAAGTCGAACTCATACAAAGCTACTCTTTCATAGGCCTCTTTTGCATCTGTAGCAACAACTATATCTAAATCAAGAGTCTCTAACATATCGATTAAAATTTTAAGATTATCGATTTTATCATCTATTATTAAAACCGTTCCTTGAGCTTTTATCTTCATATATCTATCGACTCTATAATTTCTCTGAAAGACAACTCTTTTAAAGCTCTTTCCAAAAAAGATTTTGATGTTGATTCTGGAAGCTCTTGAATTAATCTTAAAAGTTCACTATATGCACCATTATTTGCTAACTCTAAAATTCTTACTTTCTCTTTATCTGATATATCTACACCTAACTTATAAACTTTTACTCTTTTTTGAACACCATTATCTCCATAATATCCTGTTAATGCACCTATAATATGCTCTTTTGTAAATGGTTTAGGAAGCCAAACATCAAAAAGTGAAACAACCTCTTGAGATTGATTTTTCAAGGCACTAACAGCTATAATATATGCGACACAACCCTGTTTTTTAAGCGCTTGTGTTGTGGTAAAACCATCTATACCAGGCATAATCATATCCATACATATAATATCTGGTCTAAAACCATTTTTATAGATACTCAAAGCTTCCTCTCCACTCTTAACAGATTTTATATCACAAGAGAGTGTTTTAAATATATTTTCCATAATAAAAATATTTTCTTCAATATCATCTACTATTAAAATTTTCTTACCATTGAAGTAACTAAAATCAAAACCTTTTATCACTCTCTTTTTTATATCTATCACTGGTTTTTTTACAGTTGTATCTGTTAAGAGTGCATCTATCTTATAGGCTGAATTTTGGATTTTTTGAGCATACTCAGCCATAGCACTATTTTGAGAGATATATTCAGCATTACTGATTATCTGTTGTAAAAAATTTCCTATCTCGTGAACTATATTTTTATCCATTATTTTTTAAAGCTCACCACAAATAATCTCAAATCGACTTCCATCTTTTGTAGCACTATATTTTAAATCTCCACCAAAACTTTTTTTCATAATATCCAAACTCATATATAAGCCTATTCCTGTTCCTTTACCCTGCTCTTTTGTTGTAAAATAGGGATTAAAGATTTTTTCCTCTATCTCTTTAGGAATTCCACCTGCATTATCTTCTAAAATAATAATTGGAATATCTTTTTCCATAATTATCTCAATAGATATAAATTTATCTGCTTTTTCTATATCCTCAAAAGCATCTCTTGAATTTGCCAATAAATTTATAATCACTTGTTCTAATAAGTCCTCATATCCTACCATCGATATATCATGATTAGAAATATTTGTACTCACAGTTATATTATGGTTTACTAATTGGGAACCCATTATCTGTAAAATTGCATCTATGGTATGAGCTAACTTAAACCCTTTAGAATCTTTTACAGGTTTTACAAAATTCATAAATGTATCTATCGTTTTTGACATTTTTTGAGTTTGACTTTGAATGAATTCACTACTCTCCTGAACTTTCTTATCATCTAACATCTCCATACTAGATAATAGGGAAAGATTTATTCCTGTTGCACTTATCGCATTCAAAGGTTGTCGCCACTGATGAGCTATCATACTTATCATCTCACCCATCTGAGCTAACTTATTTTTTTGAAAACTTGCTCTTTCTTGGTCTTTATTTTTTGCTATCTCTCTATCTAATCTCTCTTGCCACTCCTGTGCAACAACATTTGTCATATGAGTTAAAGCATAAATCAATCTGTTGTCATGGTCTTTAGATAAAGTGAACTTATCTTCAACTATCTCTATATCTGATTGAAAACCACTTTCACTCATCGCTAAAATAGTCATAGTCTCATTAAAAAGATAGTTATTATTTTTATCCGAAAAAAACTCACCATATGTAAAAAATCCACTTATTGTAGATTTCTTAGACATAGAAGTTAACTCCATAATACTCTTTGAACCAAGAAGTCTTCTTCTTGCCATACATGAATAGATAAAAATAGTATCTGGATTACAATCTTTTTTAAACCTTATATATATATCTTCACTATCTTTTAATATCAATTCAGGACTTCCTACACCAAAAGAAACACTCTCTCCCTCAACAACATTTCCTGCATATAACAAAGACCCATCATCAAACTGAAAAATAGATGCTCTTGCTGTTTTAATCCCATTTCTATTAACAATTAACGGGATTTCTACACCAACCTTTGGTAATAGTTCTGCTATATCATCCCCAAAATATTTAATATATATATCATTAACTGAGACATTATCTATCTCATAGACTCGATTACCTTTACTTTTAGTAATTGTCATCGGTAAACCAACTGCTTCCCAACCAAACTGATAACTATTTTTTACATTCAGCTCCTCTCCACAAAGAGCTACACCAATAGTTCCATTTGTTAATACCTTCCCTTGATGCACAAGAAAAGTATTTTTGAACTCTCCATTATCTCCAGCTAATCCACCAGCCACAATACACTTATCAGTAGATACTTTTCTCACCCCACCCATAAAATCTTCACCATTTATAGATAAGCCTGTCGTAAAAAGTATCATCGCTTTTATATCTGTTTTATAAAGTTCTGAAGCGATTGTTTCTCCCATATCAAAAGAGTTTGTTTTATACTCAACATTCACAGAATGAATAGTGCTTTTCTCAAATATACTTACACTAATAACAGTTTCATTAGCACTAACACCTCCATCCATTATCTCTCCATCGGTAGTAACACCTAAAATATGAGCATTAGGTAAAGCCGTAGTAAGAGTTGTTGCTAAATTTTGCATAAACTCTTGATTAGGTGTACCACTAAAAAACTGAACTAAACACTCTTTTTTTAAAGCAAAATTGTGTAGCTTCAACCACTCTATAAGAAATTTATTATTTTTATATTTGTAATTTAGTGTATACATCTCTTTATCCTATCTTTTTAGATTGTTTTTTTCAAGATTTATAGTTTTAGTCACTTTTAAAAGAAGTTCTATCAATCGTTCCATTTTCAATGGTTTCAATAAAAATCCATCTAACTGTAAATCGATAGTTTCCATAAGGTTTTCACTACTATTATGAGCTGTTAGAACTATAATATGCTGTTTATGATCTATCTTCTGAATATTTTTAATCATATCCATTCCTGTCATTCTAGGCATCGTTAAATCTGTCATAACTAAATCTATATTTTGATTGTTTTTATACTTCTCTAAAGCATCTAAACCATTTTCAGCAACTATCACCTCTTTAAAAAAGATAATGAGTATCTGAGCTATCTGCTCTCGTGTATCTCTCTCATCTTCAACATAAAGAACTTTTAACTCTTTAGCTTCCTCTTTTAACTCTAAACTCACCTAACTTCCTTCAATGGCTCACTCAAGTAGTAGCCCTGTACATAATCAACATCTAACTCTTTTACTATCTCATAAGTCTCCTCATCATGCACAAACTCAGCAACTGTTTTTATACCCATATTTTTAGCATAAAAGATAATTGTTTTTGTGATGATAAGGCTATTTTGATTTTGAGCTATATCTTTAACAAATGCTCCATCAATTTTAATATAATCTACTTGTAATTTTTGTACTCTTGCAAAATTAGAACTTTCTGCACCAAAATCATCTATGGAGATACTATATCCGATAGATTTCAATCTATCCATCTGTGAAATAGCATGAGTAGCATCATAATCACTAATATTTTCTAATACTTCTAAAATAACCTGAGTAGGTTTAATATTATATATTTGACAATTTTCTTCTAAATACTCTATAAGATAATCCTCTTTAAAATCATCATCTGTAATATTTATAGAAAATTCCATATTGGAGTTTGAAAATGTTGCAAAAGATTTTATAATCATTCGTCTAGTAATATCTGTAACCATTCCAGCTATTCGAGCTGGTTCTATAAATCTAAAAGGAGATATAGGGTTCCCCTCCTCTACTATTCTAGCCAAACACTCATATTTTTCTATCTCACCTGTTTTCACATTTACAATAGGTTGATAATAGGGAACAAGAAGGTCAAAATCTAATGCCAATTTAACTTTATATGCCCACTCGTGCATCTCCTGTTGATACTCTTGTGTTTGTGAACTTTTTTCATAATGACCTATCGAATTTTTATGCAATTGACGAATATCACTTAATGCTAGTTGTGCCTTTGCATAGGGAAGTTCTTTCTCATCTTCTGTTATAGTCACTATACCCATAGTAAAAGTTATTCTTATGGCAGTAGCTGTGATTGTAAATCTTTTTGTATAAATTTTCTCTTTTATTCTATTGGCTAAAGCTAAAGACTCTGCAGGAGTGGAGGATTCAAGAAGAATAATAAACTCATCTCCATTTCCTCTATATAGATGTTCTTTCACCATCTCTTTTAAAAAAAGTGATATTTCAGATAAAGCTCTATCACCATCACTATGACCATAAGTAGCATTTATTTGAGCAAAATTATCTATATTGAGTAAAATAACTTCATTAAATTTATTCTCTTTATTTTTAAAATCTAAACACAACTTTTCCTTATTTGGTAAACCTGTTAAAGAATCGGTTTCAAACTGTTTTACTAGAAGTTGTGCTTGTTTATTGATTTTATTTTCTAAATCATCTTGATACGATTTATTCTCTTTTTCTAAATTTAAAAAGTGTACCGATTTTTCTATCGCTTCAAACATCTGTGTTGCTTCTATCGGTTTAAGTATATAGCCATCTACACCTGATTTAATAGATTTTACTATAATATCTGTTTCAGTATGTGCAGACATTATTATAATTTTTTGTCTACTTCTAATAGAACGAATAGCTTCAATAAGTCCAAATCCATCCATTTTAGGCATCGTTAAATCAGTAATAATTATATCAACATTTTGCTCTTTATATATCTGAAGTGCTTCCTCTCCATTAACAGCAACCAAAACTTTTTTAAAGAGTAGTAGTAAAATATTATATACTTGTGTTCTTGCAGCTTCTTCATCATCTACAAGTAAGATAGTAAGTTCTGAACAGATTACTTTTAAACTTTTAACGTCATACATCTTTTATATCCTTCTACAACTCAAATTTTATTATTTTGAAAGTTGTTTGATACTATTTATAATAGAGGACTGTAAAGAATCTGTAACTATCGATTTAACAAACCAATCATCTATCCCAACCTCTTTTCCTAAATCTTTAGCATTTTGTGTATATGCAGATGTTACAGCTATGATAGGTTTATCACTATATTTTTCAATAGCTTTTGCAGTTTTTGCTATATCATATCCTGTAACTTGTGGCATATTTATATCGACAAACAATAGGTCATATTCTAGCTCTTCAGATTCTATCATCTTTTTTAAGTGAGATGAATTATCATGAAACTCACACTCAACTATTCCATCTTCTATCAAATCAGATACTAAAGTATTTAATGTTTTTAAAACTATCGTACTATCATCTATAAACACTACTTTCACTTTAAACTCCTTTTTTGATTATTATTAATAATAATTAATATAGTTAATGCCATGATATTATAAAAGTATGGAGAAAGTATGGAGAGAATTTTAGAACGAGAGGGAAGAGACTGAGAGTGTTAAGGTTCTACACACTCAGTAATCTCAAGAGAGCCTTTAGAGTCTCTATTAACAGATATTTTTATTTTATTGGATGTAACATCTTTTTCAAAGGTAACATCAGTTTTTACACTTGGAGTAAGTGTAAAAGATTTTGTTTGTAAACACTCTATACTATCACCAGCTTTTAAAATTACTATTTTAGAGGAGCTATCATCTGTACTATCAGAACCACATCCACTCAGTAAAAAGCCCAAAAATAGAGAGATTTGTATAAAAAAAGAGCTATTTTTCATCTTCAGTTCCTTTAAAAACCATACTTTTTGTCACTTTAGTTTTAATACGAAGAATAACTTTATCATCTATTTTTTCCACATCAAATTCTGATTTTGATGCAAATTTTGGAAGAGTTAGCTCTTTATTATCAACATTTAAACTAACTAAAACATCTCCACTACTCTCTTGAGATAAACGAACAAAAATATCTCTATCTTTAGAGTCTGTAATAGTATCGGTTGTAAGAGTTTCATTCTCATAGAGTGAGTTTTCTATATTTGTTTCAAACAAACTACCATTTTTTGTTGTATACGATAATGTAGAAAGTTTAAACTCTTTATCTGGTATAGAAACCATACTATTTTGACCTAACTTTAAAGCAAGTGTTTTAGTTACTAAATCTCCATGTTTAAAATCAATATTACAGTATCTATCATCCTTCCCACTTAATGTAATTAACAATGTATTTGCATCATAAAAAACAACTTCGGGTTCATTCTCTGTACTAAAACGAGAACTTAATCCATTTAATATATCATTCTCATCTGTTGGTTTAAAATAAAAAGCGTATGTTGTATCTGATTTTAAAGTAAAAGTTGCATCATTATCCTCTACAATATAAAGAGGATAGGGAATATTTTTTGTCCGAAAACTCCACTCTTTTCTATAATCCTCTCCATCTATTCTATATTTAACAACAACTCTATATATTTGATTCCACTCTAATCTCTTTAATGGAAAAAGAGTAAATTGAAACTTTGTATGTTTGTTATTAATATCGTTTGATTTATCCATCAACAAAGTATCACTAAACTGCATATCATCACTATAAAGCTCAAAACTTTCTATCGTAATGTTATTTTCTTCATATCGATAACTATTAAACTCTAAAGAGATAGGATACCCAGAAACAGAACGGTTTGGAAGAGGGTCTGGAGACTCTTCATAAAAAGCAGGAGAAATATTTTTAGAGTTTAATGGTGGCCATATAACAATATCTGGAGAGTGTTTCACACTTTTATGAAGTGCTGTTTTATAAAGAGTAGCTTCAATTCTAAAATCTTTATCACTACATACACTAAAATAATATCGTTCATTGCCACTATAACTATCACCATAACACAACTCATCTACAAAAGAGTTTGCCATATTATAATTAAATAGTTTACTACTATTATTAACCCCTATTCCTATCTCATCAATATTCATATCTAAAAAACCATACCGATGATAGATAGCTGACATCAAATCATCTATCGATTGCTCCAAATTATTTTGCCCTGATGAAAAATTTTCAAGATAATAGGAACCTCGATACCCTACAAAAACACCTCTATCGTGAGGAACTATACCTGTATAAAAACTGCTTGGATATGAATCATTGTTTTCATAATGACCACCTAAACCTGTATCTTTAACATAATTTATATGATTTTGAGAAGCTGTTTGTAAAGTTTGATTTTTAGTAAGGAGGGAGAGTCCTGCACTGACTCTTAAATTGTTGAGATGATTAAGTGCATCATTTGTATCTAAAGTAGTAGCAACTAAAAGGGAAGTTGCTATACTTAAAGTAGTTAATAAATAGAAAATTCTATTCATTAAATATCTCTTTCTATCACTCTTTTAAATGTGTTAAAATGGTTATCTTTAAGATTTTCCATACTCATAGTTACATCATTGATTTTGAAGTTATCACCACCAACTGTTCCTATTTTCTCACAAGCTAAACCATTTAAAGTTGCTTCAAAAGCTTCAGCATTTTCAGGTTTAACTTCGATGATAGCACGGCTCATAGACTCAGCAAAAATATCTCTTTCATCTTCTACTTTCATAGTTACATCACAACCAAAGCCACTTGTAGCAGACATTTTAGCAAGTGCGATAGCTACACCACCACTACTTGCATCTTTTGCACACTCTAGTAGATGTTTTTTATTATCTTCTATAACTAAGTCCCAAAGAGCTAACTCTTTTTCATAGTCGATAGTAGGCATAGTTCCAGCAACAGTATCACAAATCTCTTTCATATATAAAGAACCACCAAACTCTGATTTGCTCTCACCAACTAGATAAAGGATATTTCCTTCAGTTTGAAAAGATGACATTAAAACATTGTTTTGGTCGTCATTTACACCAACAGTTGCGATAGATGGTGTTGGATATACAGATACACCATTTGTTTCATTATAAAGTGAAACATTTCCACCGATAACTGGAGTAGTAAGCTCTAAACATGCTTCTTTGATACCATCACAAGATTGACCAAACTGCCACATAACTTCTGGGTTTTCAGGGTTACCAAAGTTAAGACAATCAGTAATTGCTAAAGGTCTAGCACCACTCATAGCAACATTACGTCCAGCTTCTATTGTCGCAGCAGCTCCACCACCCTTAGGGTCGATGTAACAGTAACGTACATTACAATCAGCTGACATTGCAAGAGCTTTTCCATTCTCTTTTACACGGATAACTGAAGCGTCTAACATCCCACCTTTTTTGATAGTGTTTGTTTGTACCATTGAGTCATACTGAGTATATATCCATGATTTATCTACAACTTCCATAGATTTTGTAAGTGTTTCAAACGCATCTTGATTTGAAACTTTATCAAAATCGTTGATAGTTACATCTTTAATCTCATCAAGATATGTAGGTTTAGTCATAGGACGGTTAAGCTCTGGAGCTTCTTCACTTACTGGATCAACTGGAACTTCTGCACATTTTTCACCGTTCCAAAACAGTTCCATATTTCCAGTATCTGTAACTTCACCTATCACAGCAGCATCTAAATCCCATTTTTCAAAAATGTCGATGATAGCTTGTTCACTTCCTTTTTTAGCACAAAGAAGCATACGTTCTTGAGATTCTGAAAGCATAAAGTCATAAGGAGTCATATTTTCTTCACGAGCAGGAACTTTGTCAAGGTGCATAATCATACCAGCACCACTACGACCAGCCATCTCAAAAGATGAACTTGTAAGACCAGCTGCACCCATATCTTGGATACCAACAACATGGTCAGTTTTGAAAAGTTCCATACAAGCTTCAAGAAGAAGTTTTTCAGTAAATGGGTCACCCACTTGAACAGTTGGACGAAGAGATTTTGACTCCTCTGTAAAACTATCTGAACTCATAACAGCCCCACCAAGACCATCACGACCAGTTTTAGCTCCAACATACATTACAGGGTTACCAACACCATCAGCACGACCATAAAAAATCTCATCTGATTTTGCGATACCTAAGTTAAATGCGTTTACAAGAATGTTACCATTGTAACAATCATCAAAACTTACTTCACCACCGATAGTTGGAACACCCATACAGTTACCATATCCACCGATACCCTCAGTAACACCACGAACTAAGTAGCGTTGATGAGCAGAAGTTTTATCATCATTTAAAACATTACCAAAACGAAGAGCATTTAAAGATGCAACAGGTCTTGCACCCATAGTAAATACATCACGCATAATCCCACCAACACCAGTAGCAGCACCTTGATAAGGTTCTATAAATGATGGATGATTGTGTGATTCCATCTTAAATACAGCTGCATAACCATCACCAATATCGATAACACCAGCATTTTCACCAGGACCTTGGATAACCCATGGTGCTTTAGTTGGAAAACCTTTTAAGTGTACCTTTGAAGATTTGTAAGAACAGTGTTCACTCCACATAGCTGAAAAAATTCCAAGCTCTACTAAGTTTGGTTCACGTTTTAAAATCTCTTTTATATGTGTATAATCTAATTGAGAAAGCTTATGGTTCGCTAACTGTTCATCAATATTTTCTAATTGTTTACTCATAGGTATTTTCCTAAAAATTGGTTTTTAAAGAGAGATTATAGCTAAAAGATATAAACTTTAACTGTTTATCTCTCTTTTATTTGTTAATTGTTGCAGATAATTTGAGATATTTATCAGTGAAAATGTGACTAAAAATATCATAAATCCAGGAAAGAAACTTACCCACCAAGCTATCTCAACAACATCTTTTCCCCCACTGAGTATAGTACCCCAACTCATCTCTGGTGCAACGATACCTAAACCTAAAAAACTAAGACTAGACTCAGCTAAGATAGCACCACCTACTCCAAAAGTAAAACTCACAAAATAGATAGGAGCTAAGATAGGGGCATAGTATTTAAATAAAATTTTTATTCTACTAACTTTTGCAATATTTAAAATTTTTATATAGGGTTGTGAGGAGATTTTAAAACTCTCTGAACGGATAAGTCTGGCTGTCGTCATCCATCCAGTAAAAGAGATTATAACAATAAGCACTAAAGCAGAAGCATTTACATAACTTACAAGTGCTAAAAGAAGAAAAAAAGTGGGGAAAGTTAAAAATAGGTCAACAATAACAATAAAAGATTTATCAAAATTACCCCTAAAGTATCCTGCCATAGAGCCATATATAAGACCTATAAAAGAGGATATAAAAGCACTTCCAACTCCAATAATTAAAGAGATTTTCCCCGCTTCTATTAGTCTTGAAAATAGGTCTCGTCCTAATCTATCTGTTCCTAAAATATGCTCTAGTGATGGTGATAAGAGGATTGATTTACTATCTAAACTATAAGCATCTATATCAAAAAAAATATCTCCAAAAAAGGAAAAGACAGATATAAAAGCTAATATACTTATACTGAAAATTGGCATATAAATACTCTACTGCTTAATACCTAAAAGTGTTTGCATCATCTGGTCAACCGTAGTGATAATTTTAGCTGCTGCACTATATGAAGATTGATACTTAATCAAATTTGTCATCTCTTCATCAATACTCACTTTTGATGTCGAACTAAATTCAATTTCAATAGCACTATATTGTGTTGAGATTGTTTCATTATTTGTTTTTGCTGAGTTAGCTGCTGTACCAACTCCTGTTGCAATAATGTCAAACATTCCATAGGCAGTTGTTGAATATGTTTTTTTATCTCCCACATGAATATCAAATGATTCAAACTGATGTTGCATCATCGAAAGTGCTAAAGAGTTATCTCCATCAACAGATGTTGTACCTGCTGATAAAAGAGTTGGCTGTGTTGAAAGAGTATTACTCAATCTAATATCTTTAGCACTATCTCCATCAAAAAGTCTACTCATTCCTAATGCACCTGCAAAATTTGACCCTGAAGAAAAACTACCATCTTTTAAAGTATCTTTTATCCCAAAACTATACCCTTTCGATTCAGCAGAAGCATCGATAGAAAGTTCCAAACGTAAACTACCATCTACTGCACGAGAAAAATTAAAACCATCTTTAAAAAAGTCGTCTATATCATCATTAGCATTATAATTTTCATTATCATCACTTGAATTTGCTATTTGACCCTCAATAGAGTTTGAACCTTCTTCACCTCTCATAACAGTTGATGAGTCAATATTGATAGTTCTACTAGCAGAAACTTCACCATCAAGATTGTAAACAATTAAATCAAATGAACCCTCTTTAACATTTAAAGAGGAGTTTACTAAAGAGTCTGACTCACCTATATCTAAAATATTTGAACGCATATCTGTTTTTGGAGATTCGGCATACACATTATTCACAGATTCAATAAGACCTTTTGAAAAAGCATTTAACTCTGTAACTGTATTTTGAATAATACCATCAACAGGCTCTCCACTTGTAGTTTCAATAGCTCCCCCTCTTAAATCTAACATCGCTCCTATTTTACCATTTTGAATAACTTTTTCCATAGGAAGTAATTTTCCATCCTGTCTTTCATAAGAGATAGAATAAAATCCATTTGCACTCTCTTTATTCTCTATTTTCAAAGGGTGAAAACTATTTCCATCGACGATATTAAACCCACCAACATTTAAAGAGTATGGACCTGAAGTTTTATTTGAAAGAGTATCTACTTTAATATCTGAATTAATAACTCCAGAATGAACATCGGCACCTATCAGCTTTGATAAACTTACTTCAATAAGGTTACGCTTATCTCTCAAGTCGTTAGCCGTATATGCACTACCACTTTCAGCTAACTCTATACTTGTATTTATTTTAGAAAGTTCCTCTGCTAAAGAGTTTACCTCATTTACTGCTACTACTAAATCTTCATTTATCTGCTGTTGAAGGTTACTCACTTGCTCTGTCATCTGAACAATATGAGAAGATAATGTTTCAGTCTGTTTTGTTACTGCCATTTTAATAGCATCATTCGTTGGATTATCTGAGAAAGTTTGCCACATATTATAAAACTCAGCTAAATCTGATTTTACTCCTACACCATCTATTTCAGGAAAATAGGTTGTTAATTCTCTAAGATTTCTCTCTTCATAATCACTATACTCTTTATCTGCCGAAATAGAGTTGTATCTATCAAAAACAAAATTATCAAAAACTCGTTTAATCTCGACAATTTCAACACCATTTCCTACATTTCCAGGAGAGAGTTGAAGAGGTGTTTGTGAAGATGAGACAACACGCTGTCTTGTGTATCCATCTACCTCAGCATTTGCTATATTGTGTCCTGTTGTACTTACACCAACTTGAGCTGCATTTAAAGCGCTATAACCAATATTTAATGTATTCATAATAGATGACATTATCGACTCCTAAACTCTAACTTCTATAATTTTTGACGATTTTGATGCAACTTTATTGTAACCCTGCATCTCTGTTGGAACTAATTTTTCTAAAAATGTGTTATAAAGATTACTCACTGTTAAAACAAACTTTGCATAACGTTTATTTACTTCATGTAGATTAGCAAGTTCAACTTTCAAGTCAGATAGCATAGTATGCTGTTCATCATTTAAAAGGTCTGTTAACTCTTTTTCAGGATTAATTGTCATAAGAGAGAGTATCGCACCATCTATCAGAGCTTTATTTGTCTCAAAACTTTTTAACTTTTCCTCTTTTAGTGCCATTCTTTCAAATTGTGCGTCGTGTTTTACCTCTTTAATATCTTTAATATCAGACTCTGTAATCTCTATTAAATCTTTTAAATCTTTTAAGGCATTTGTTAAATGATAAGACAACATCTACAACAACTCATCTGCTATTAGTTCAGAAAGCATCTCTAAATCAACTTTATATTCGCCATTACTTAAAGCCTTTTTTATTTTTTGCACTTTACTTGTATCACCCTGTTTTGAAACACTATTTGTTTTCTTAATTTTTGAGTTTTTACTCTTATATACATTATTAGTGACTATACCATTTATATTGGAAATCATAATATACCTTTTGGTTTATATCCTACTAATATCGACATAAAACATTAATTTTTTAATTTTTTTGACTCAAATAATCATAAAGCATTTGAGAAAAACCAAAACTCCCTGCACTACTTTTACTTAACTCATCACGATACATAGATTTATATATCTTATCTCCTGGGTCATTTTGCTCTGAAAAAAGATTTTTCTCACTTTTAGCCGCATTATCCATTATCATTTTTAACATTAAAGATTCAAAAGCATCTGTCTGCTCTCTTAATTTTTTATCTTCAGCATTTGCATCGATAGTTGGTATCGCTTTATGTTGTTCAACTAAATTTATCATTAGATTACCTTTAATTCAGCAGAGATACTCCCTGCACTTTTCATCGCTTCTAAAATAGCTATAATATCTTTTGGTGAAGCACCAAGTTTTTGTAAAGAGCGTACTAGATTAGCAACAGTTGTCGTTCCCTCTCTCATATATATCTCATTCTCATTTAACCCTATTACCAAATCGTCATCCACTTTCATAGAGCCTGAAGGTTGAGATGGTTCCTCTTGCGCACTAATTTTGATTGTAATATCATTATGAGTTAAAATAATAGGTTTTATCTCTATATCTATACCAGCAATTATAGTACCTGTTCTCTCATTTATAATAATCTTATTTTTAGTACTATACTCCATCTCAATATCTTGAACAGTTGCTAAAAACTCTATCATAGAGTTGTTTTCAGGTCGTTTTAACTTTATTGTTCGTGCATCTAATGCAACAGCTATCTGTGTACTATAATAGTTATTAATAGCTTTTTGAACAGATACAGCATTTTTAAAGTTTGATTCCTTTAGAGAAAGGTTTACGTATTGTTGATGATAAAGATCTATATTTATCTCTCTCTCAACAAATCCACCCTCATACACTACACCAACCGTAGGATGGGATTCACTATTTGCCCCAGCATTTCTACCACCGATACTGACACTTCCTTGTGCTAAAGCATAAATTTTACCATCAACCCCTTTTAAAGGAGTCATCAACAGTGTTCCTGCTTCCAAAGACTTTGCATCTCCAATAGATGAAACTGTAATATCAAACTTATCCCCTTGACGGGCGAATGGTTTCAATGTTGCAGTAACAACAACAGCAGCAACATTTTTTGATTTTATATCGATAGGTCTCATATCTATATTCATAGATTTCAGCATATTTGCAATAGATTGCAGTGTAAATTTTGAGGTTGTTCCATCCCCTGTTTTTCTCAAACCAACAACTAAAGAGTAACCAATAAGTTGATTTTCCCGAACACCTACTATATTTGCAACATCATTAATTTTTGTAGCATATATATTTGAAAACAAAAATAATGCAAGTAATAAAATTTTCACTCTTAAACTACTTAAAATACGTAAGTGTAGTATTACCAAATTTTTTAGATTTAGATTGAGTAAAATTTTTAATAGTTGCAGGAAGTTCTAATCCTGTCATATGTTCAATAATAATCAATTTTACATTATCCTCTGGCAGGGAAGCTATTAGAGCTATCATCTTATCATAAATATCTTCCATCCCCTCTCTGATACTAAAAGGAGGGTCTATATAAAAATATGCTTCCTCATCTCTTTTAACTAACTCTTTTACAACTGCTTTTATATTTACAAAACTATCTCCTGCATATACATTACAAGCTTTAGGGTCTGTTAAAGCAATATTACCTTTAAGCACTTGCAAAGCATCTCTATCTTTTTCCATAAATTTTACAGAAGATGCTCCACGACTTAATGCTTCAAGTCCAACAGAACCGCTCCCTGAAAAAAGTTCTACAAATACAGCATCTATAATTTCAAATTGAATCGTATTAAAAAATGATTCTAATACTATTGTTTTTGAACTTCTTGTACTATCTTTTGAGGGTAGTTTCAATCTTTTACCCTTGAATTTTCCAGATATAATTGTTTTTGTAAGTTTATTTTTCATAAAATGCCTTTATTGTATTTATAATATTTTTTTGATACTCTTGTGTTAATAACTCTATACGTTGCTCTAATAAAAAGAAGTTATTACTCTCCTTTTTTGCACTGAGATTTTCTTCAACTACAACATCTTCTTTTTTATCTTCAATGTTAATAATAACTTCGTCCTTATTATGAGATGCAAAATATCTTTTTTCAAGTGCAAAAATAAGTTCCTGTTTTGAAAAGGGTTTTACCAAGTCAGCATCACTATCAGAGGAGATGTAAAAACATCTTTCATCCTCTAAACACTTTTTATCTTTAATAAAAATATCACAACTTTTTGAACTACTCAAATATTGTAATAAAAAAAGTTCTAATGATTTTTGTAAAAGTGGTGATTTACACTCTATGGCTATTTTCATAAACTTCCCTTTTAAAGATTTTCTTTATTTTACACTAAGTTTGCTATAATTAACTGATTTTATGTAAATATAGATATAAAAAGAAGAGAAATAAATATGAAAAAAATAGTAATTTTACTCATCTATCTATCTCTAATTGTAGATGCAAGTGACTCTCTCCAAAAGGTTTCACTCCAACTTCATTGGAAATACCAGTTTGAGTTTGCAGGTTTTATTGCAGCAAAAGAGAAGGGATTTTATAAAGATGTTGGATTGGATGTTACACTTAAAGAGTATTCATTTGGATTAAATATCGAAGATGAGATAATAAAAGGCAATTCAAACTATGGTATTTATAGTTCCTCTATTCTTCTCTCCTATCTTCAAGGCAAACCATTAAAACTTATCTCTAGCTTTTTTAAACGCTCTGCTATGGTACTCGTTACAACACCTAATATAAAATATCCTAAAGATTTGATTGGTAAAACAATTATGGCAGATACGCAAAAAGATTTTAACCTAAAGTTCAAATATATGTTCGATACACAAGGAATAGATACAACACAACTTACACTTATAAAACATACCTATAATTTACAAGATTTTGCAGATGGAAAAGTAGACGCTATCGCTGCTTTTATATCTGACCAACCCTATAAACTCTCTAAACTCAATATAAAATACAATATTCTAAACCCTAGTGATTATGGGATGTATAATCTACTTTTAGAGCTTTTCACATCGGAACAAGAGGCTATTGAATTTCCTCAAAGAACAGAAAATTTTAAAAATGCTTCTATAAAAGGATGGCAATATGCTCTAACACATAAAGAGGAGATGATAGATATAATTCGAACTAAATATACTCAACATTTCTCTAAAGATATACTCGAAAATGAAGCGATGGAGATTCAAAAACTAATAATTCCTTATGCTTATGAGATAGGTTCTATCGATAAAAATTTTCTAAACAAACAGTTAGAGATATTTAAGAAAAACTATCATATCAAAAACAATAAAGGGTTAGATAATTTTATCTTTGGTTCAAAAACTCAAAAGATTGATTGGGTACTTTTTATTGAAATATTTTCTATTATCTTAATAATTTTTCTATTTATTTTATGGAATAACCACAAACTTAAAACAGCTGTTAAAAATAAAACTGAAACACTTCAAAATGTTTTAGACTCAATGGAGATAACTATAAAAAGTAGAACTAAAGAGTTAAATGATGAAAAGAATTTTGTTAATACTGTTTTAAATTCTCAAGAAAATTTTGTAATCACAAGTGATGGAAGACATCTTAGAACAGCAAATAAAGCTTTTTATCAATTTTTTGAAGTTAAAACTAAAGAAGAATTTTTAGAAAAGTTTGGAAGTTGTATCTGTGAAACTTTTGATACAACTGCACCAAAAGGCTATATCCAAAAGATGATGGGCAATAAAGAGTGGCTAACATTTATAAACAATAGACCAAATCAGATACATAAAACTATAATCAAAAAGAATGGTAAAGATTATATATTTACTATCACTTCAGAGAAACTTTTTGTCAAAAATGAGGAGTTAAAAACTGCTATATTTACAGATGTAACTCAGATGGAAGAGATTACTAAACAGATGCAAGAAACACATAAGCATACTCGTGATTCTATCGAATATGCTTCCCTTATACAAGGAGCATTAATCCCTCAAAAAGGAGTTATGGAACCATTCTTTAAAGAGCATTTTGTAACATGGAAACCAAAAGATACAGTTGGTGGAGATATATGGCTTTTTGAGGATTTACGCCATCAAGATGAATCTATTCTTATGTATATAGATTGTACAGGTCATGGTGTTGCTGGTGCATTTGTAACTATGATAGTAAAAGCGGTAGAGAGAGAGATTATCTCTATTATCAAATCTGACCCTACTATGGAGGTCTCTCCCTCTTGGATATTAGGCTATTTTAATAAAACGATTAAAAGATTACTACGTCAAGAAAATAATGATAGTGTCTCCAATGCAGGTTTTGATGGAGGTGTTGTTTATTATAATAGAAGAACACAAATAATAAAATTTGCAGGGGCAGAGACACCTCTTTTTTATATAGATAAAGATAATAACTTACAGATGATTAAAGGAGACCGCTACTCTGTTGGGTATAAAAAATGTGCTATAAACTATACTTATAAGGAAACTGTTATTCCTGTTCATGAAGGTATGAAGTTTTTTTGTACAACAGATGGATATTTAGACCAAAATGGAGGAAAGAAAGATTTCCCATTTGGGAAAAAGAGATTTTTGCATATTATTGAAGAAAATAAAGATAAATCGATGGCTGAGTTTCAATCAATTTTTCAATATAAGATGAGAGAATATGAAAGTATTATCAAAAATAATGAACGAAATGATGATATGACTATAATAGGATTTACAATAGGTGCTACATCAGATTATCGTGAAAAACTTGTTAAAGAGATACTAAAATATGATGGTGTTATCACTCAAAATGTTATTGCAACCTGTATGGATAATATAGAGAGTAAAATAACAAATTTAGGTGCAATAGGTCATATCTCAACAATAACCATAGAATATTGTCAAAATATGCTAAACTACTCCAAAAGTGATGAAATAAACTCTAAAGAGATAGTTCCAGCAGGAACTATTGAGGTGCAATGTATAAATCACAACTATTATGAGATAGTCGCAACAAATATAGTCTCTTTAGAAGATAAACTAAAAATAGAACCTAAACTTACTGAAATTCAATCTTTTGATAAAGTAGCACTCAAAAAACGATATAGAGAACTCCGTAAATCTGGACAAAATAAACATCAAAATGGTGGTGGTATAGGATTGTATGAGATAGCAAAAGCTTCTGACTCTATCGAATACAATTTTCTATCAATAAATGAAGATAAATATTATTTTACTATGAAATCTTTTATAAGTATTTCATAGTTTTAATCTATATTAAATCAAAAGGACAAAAATGAGAATAGTCATTATAGGTGGTGGAATAGCCTCTGTATATTTAGCAAACAATCTTAAAAAAGAAAACTCATCATTTGAAGTAACCATTTTAAGTGATGAAAAAGAGAAACCTTATGACAGAATCCATCTTTGTCGTTTGGTTGATGGAAGTGCTACGACAGATGATATTGCACTTCATCTTGACCCTACGGTTACACTAGAGTTAAACCAAAAAATTACTCAGATAGATAGAGATACAAAAAGAGTTTTTTCCAATAACGCAATGTTTTCTTATGACAAACTTATCATCGCAACAGGTTCTGAACCTATCTCTTTTTTTGATATAAAAAATATCTCCAACAGTGCTGTTTTTAGAAATGCTAATGATTGTGAAAAAATCAAAAATGGTGTAGAAGACAAAGAAGTTGTTATCATAGGAAGTGGCCCTATCGGGTTAGAACTTTTAGAAACACTCAATCAAATGTCAAATGTTCACTCTATAACACTTCTTTTAAGAGGAAAACATCTATATAGCAAAGAACTCTCCATCGATTCTATAAAAACGATAGAAGAGTGTTATCTCAAAGATGGCAAAATCAAAATATCTTATGAAGATGAGATAGTTGATAAAGTGATAGAAGATGGGAAAATAACACTTCTTAAAACCAAAAAGTTAGAGATTAAAAACCCTTTTCTTATCTTTGGTGTAGGAATAAAGCCAAATATAGAAGATTTTAAAGATACACTAGCATCTAAAAAAGGGATTTTAACAAACCTTTATATGCAAACGCAAGATGAAAATATTTATGCAGTTGGTGAGTGTGCAGAGGTTGAAGAGTTAAACTTTGTAGCAGGTCATGTTAAAGAGTGTACACTTCAAGCTGATTGTGCTATCTCACATATAGTGCAAAAAGAGCTTCAAAAATTTGAACTTGAGATTAGTATAGATATGTTAAAAGTTGGAGAGTTTGATTTAGTTGAAGTAAACTCTCCTAAACACAAAGGCGATTGTGAAAAGGTACTTATTAGTTCTAAAGAGGATAGTCGAATTGATGAGTATTTTTTACAAGAGAGTAAACTCCAACGATTTATAGGGATAAACTCCAATGTAGATGTTGGCTACATCCAAACACTCATACAAAACGAAGAAGAAGTTGATATAAACTACCTTTATGAAAACAGATTGGTGGGTGAGAGAGGACGGCTTATATGTAGTTGTGAGCATATCTATCAGCAAGATTTAGTAGATATAGTTGTGCAAAATGGTGTAAACTCATTTGAAGAACTTGGAGCTTTTAGTGAAGCTGGTCGTGTATGTGGTAGATGTAAAGTTATGGTTGAGGATATTATAGAAAATTCTCAAAAACTGATAGACCCAAATATGCCACATAAAACCCCTCAAGATATAGCAAGAGAAAAAGAGATTGCCAAAGTTCAAAAGCGTATAGAAAAATTTAACTCCATAAACCCACGAAACACTCTTACAAGTGAAAACTTAGAGGATGCACTAGACTCCCTAGAGATTGCAAAATCGGAAGTAAACAGCTGGATTTCGATGGTAACGGCAAATATGCAACTCCATCCGAACTTTGAGAATGTTGTTGAAGATGGTATAAAAACACTTAATCGTGTCCCTATCGTTTGGTTAGAATTAGCTGATTGTAGTGGAAATTCTGAAGCATTTATCAAGTCTGCAAATCCCTCTATCGAAGAGTTAATATTTGACTATATCTCTTTAGATTACCATGAACTACTTATGAGTGCAAGTGGTGACCAAAGTGAATCTATCCTAGAGGATATTATCCAAAACCAAAAGGGTGAGTATATTCTAATAGTTGAAGGTGCTATCCCTATGGCGATGGATGGTAAATACCTTCGCATAGGTCCAAAAGGGGAAACAGGTATAGAACTACTTAGAAAATGTGCAAAAGATGCTGCACTTGTTTTAGCTGTTGGTTCTTGTGCTTTAGATGGTGGTATAGTAGCAGCCGAGCCAAATCCAACTGGAGCTGTTGGTGTCTCAGAAGCACTCAATCGTAATGACATCATCAACCTCCCTGGATGCCCAACAAACCCAACAAACATAGTAGGCACACTTCTTTCATATCTTATGTTTGAAGAGCTTCCTGAGCTAGATAAATTTAACCGTCCATTATGGGCTTATGAGGGCAGAGTTCACAATAACTGTGAGCGTAGAGGTCATTATGATTTAGGTGAGTTCGTTCAAGAGTGGGGAGATGAGGGAGCAAAAAAAGGGTTCTGCCTTTTTGAGATGGGATGTAAAGGTCCCTATGCAAATGTAAATTGTCCCACAATGAAGTTTAATCAAGGAACAAGTTGGCCTGTTCAAGCTGGGCATGGTTGTATGGCATGTACTGAAGTTGGCTTTGTAGATAAGTTTGCAAATGAGAGAAAATATGTTCAGAAATAAGGCAAAAAAATGAAAAAAATCGTAATAGACCCTATAACTCGGATAGAGGGACACCTAAGAGCTGAAGTTGAAGTTGATGATGATGGTGTAGTTCAAGAAGCATGGATAAGTGGGCAACTTTTTCGTGGGATTGAGATTATTCTTAAGAACAGAGACCCACGTGATGCTGGGCTTTTAGCTGGTCGTATCTGTGGAGTTTGTACAAACTCTCACTTTAGAGCAGCCGTCACTTCTGTTGAGGATGCTTACTCCTTAGAGTTACCAAAAAATGCAGAGATTATCCGTGACTTGATGGCGATGGCTCTTTTCATACAAGACCATGTGGTGCATTTTTATCATCTTCACTCTCTTGATTTTGTAGATGTAACCTCAGCTTTAAGTGCTGATGCTAAAAAAACATCGAAAGAAGCACTCAAATACTCAGATGAGCCATTTAAAAACTCCCATACACACTATGAAGCTACACTTACAAAACTTTCCAAATTTGTAAAAGCTGGAAAACTTGGACCTTTCGCAAATGGTTACTGGGGTCATAAGGGTTATAAACTCTCTCCTGAACAAAACCTTATCATCATCTCTCACTATCTTGAAGCACTTAAGTTTCAAACAAATATCTCAAAAGCTGTTGCGATATTTGGTGGAAAAACACCTCATCCTCAAAGTATCGTAGTTGGTGGTGTAACAAGTGTTGCTGATATGCTAAATCCTCAAAGATTAAATGATTATCTATTCATTATCAAAGAAGCAAAAGAGTTTATAGATAGAGCTTACCTTCCAGATACAAAACTTTTAGCATCTGTTTATAGAGATGATATAAAAGCTGGAATTGGTCGTGCAAATGGAAACTTTATGTCTGTTGGTGGTTATGAGTTTGATGATAAAAGACTCTTTAATGATGGGATTATCTATAATCACGATTTTGATAATATAGAAGATTTTGATGAAAATAAGATAAGTGAAGAGATAGATAGAGCTTGGTATAGTGATGAGCCAAAAGATAATAATATAAAATATACAGATTTAAATGAAGATGGCTCTCTCAAAACATCTAAAAATGATGATAAATACTCATGGATAAAAGCTCCTAGATATGATGGAAATGTTATGGAAACAGGTCCTCTTGCTCGTGTATTTATAAGTTATAAAAAAGAGAATAAGCTTATAAAATCTTTTGTAGATGAGTTTTTAGAAGATACCAACTTAGAACTTATAGACCTCTCTACAACCATAGGAAGAAATGCAGCAAGGTCAATAGAAACAAGTTATGTGTGTGAATATATCTTTAAACTTGTTTCGCGTTTGATTCAAAATATAAAATATTATGATACCGATACATGGGTGAAATTTGATTTTGATACCCTTAAAAAAGATACAAAAGGGAGAGCATTTTTAGAAGTCCCTCGTGGAACACTCTCACACTTTATAAATATAAAAAATAAAAAGATAGAAAACTTCTCTGTTATAGCTCCTACAACATGGAATGCAACACCAAAAAATCTTGATGGAGTAAGAGGTGCATATGAAGAAGCTCTTGTTGGTTTAAAAATAGAAGATACTTCTAAACCTTTAGAAGTGTTACGAGTCCTTCACTCTTTTGACCCATGTTTAGCTTGTGCTGTTCATGTGATAGATGCAAATAAAAAAGAGTTAAGTCGTTACAACATACGAACACTTTAGATGGCAAAAAATATAATTATAGGAGTTGGAAACATCCTCTTTTGTGATGATGGCATAGGTGTATTAGCTGTTGAGCATCTCCAAAAAGACTATATATTTTCCCCAGATATAGAGCTACTTGATGGGGGAACATTAGGTTTTAATCTCGCTGAGTATTTTTTAGAATATGATAATGTTTTTATCTTAGATACTATCTCACTAGATGCTAAAACTGGAGAAGTTTTTAAGATACCAGCTCAAGAACTACTAGGTGGTGGAGAGTATAAAAACACTGCTCACGAAGTTGAAGTTCTCTCAATGCTAGAGGCTTGTGAGTTGTATGAAAAAAAAGCAGATGTAACTATTTTTGCTATTGTTCCTCATGATATTGAAACTATCAAGATTGGATTGAGTGATGTTTTAGAAGATAAATTTGAGTATTTTATACAAAGTGTTATTGATGGTGTTTGTGAGTTGGGGATTGAGGTTTTAAAAAAAACATAGTATAATCAAAAGAAAAAAAGGTTTATATCTATGAAATTTATAATCTCTCTTCTCCTAACACTTACAGCTCTTTTTGCACATGGTTCTGAACAAAATCATCTTCATTTTCTTGGTACTTTACATCTTACAGATTTTTTCTTTTTAATGGTTGCTTTAGTTATATCATTTTCAACATATAAACTTATGAAAAAAGTATTTTAATTATGTGTCAAGATTGTGGTTGTAGTATTGTAGATGATACACTTCAAACTGTACACTCAAACCCTCAGCTTAATAATAAAAAAACGATTGAGGTAATTGGTAAAATTTTAGATAAAAATAACCATGAAGCACAACATAATCGTTCTCATCTGGAGAGTGTTGGTATTCTCGGGATTAATCTTATGAGTTCTCCAGGCAGTGGTAAAACCGCTCTATTAGAGAAGTTTGCAACATTAGCTAAATTTAAATTTTGTGTTGTTGAGGGCGACTTAGAAACATCTCGTGATGCAGAGAGATTGCACTCTAAAGGTATCTCTGCTTATCAGATACAAACAGGTTCAGCTTGTCATTTAGACGCTTTTATGGTTCATAAAGCACTGCATCATCTTCCATTAAATGGATTAGATATATGCTTTGTTGAAAATGTTGGTAATCTTGTTTGTCCAGCTTCTTATGATGTTGGAACTCATCTCAATATTGTACTAGTAAGTGTTCCTGAAGGGAATGATAAAATTGCAAAATACCCTGTGATGTTTCGTAAAGCAGATCTGATTTTAATCACAAAAACTGACCTCATCCCATATATAAAATATGATATTGAAGCAGAAAAAAAAGAGGCTCGTAAACTAAAACCGAATGTTGATATTTTAGAAGTAAATATTAATGATGATAACTCTATTCAAAAAGTTATAGAGTGGATTGAGTTTAAAAGAAAAATGAGATAATTTTTTTAAGGAAAAAATATGTGTCTATCTATCCCCAGTAAAGTAACAAAAATCGATAAAGAGATGAATAGTGCAACAGTAGATACTATGGGTGTTTCCCGTGAAGCAAGTCTTGATTTAATGGAGGAAGGAAGTGTTAAAATCGGAGATTATGTTTTAATTCATATAGGTTTTATTATGAATAAGATTGATGAAGTAGATGCTCTCTCCTCTCTTGAAGCATTTGAAGATGTTTTAGCTATTATGGATAAAGAGGGACTAGATGGGTAGAGAACTTCATTTAAAAGAGCTTTATAATGGTTTTCGAGACTCTAAAGTTATCTTATCCTATGCAAAACTGATTGAAGAAGAGGGAAAAAAGCTTACAAAAGAGTTTAATATTATGGAGGTTTGTGGTGGTCATACTCATACAATAATGAAATATGGACTCAAACAACTTCTCCCTAAAAATATTAACTTTATCCATGGTCCAGGTTGTCCTGTATGTATTATGCCAAAAGAGAGAATAAATCATGCGATGGTTTTAGCTCAATTACCAGATGTAATATTAGTAACTTTAGGTGATATGATAAAAGTACCAGGGAGTAAAGGAAGTTTACAAGATGTAAGAGCTGAGGGAGCTGATGTAAGGTTTGTTTATTCTCCAATGGATTGTTTAAAAATTGCACAAGAAAATAGAGATAAAACAGTTATATTTTTTGCCATAGGTTTTGAAACAACAACACCTATGACCTCTGCACTTATAAATCAAGTAGTTCAAAAAAAGATTCCAAATATTCTTTTTCATATCAACCATATAACAGTTCCTGAACCTATGAAAGTTTTACTCGATGATAAAGAAAATAAGATAGATGCGTTTATAGGACCTGCTCATGTGAGTGTTATAACGGGAAGTAAAATATACAATGAGTTTGCAAAAGAGTATAAAAAACCTGTTGTAGTGAGTGGATTTGAACCTATTGATGTGATGAAATCTATATTGATGCTAGTACAACAACTCAATGAAAATCGATGTGAAGTCGAGGTAGAATATACTCGTAGTGTAAGTGAAAATGGAAACTTAACAGCTCAAAATCTTAATGATAAATTTTTTCAGATACGAGAGAGTTTTAGATGGAGAGGAATAGGAGATATAGCCCAAAGTGCTTTAAAACTAAAAAATCAGTTTTCCTATCTTGATGCTGAAGTTATTTATAAAGATATATTACCAACTCAGATGATTGATGACCATAAGATGTGTATATGTGGTGATGTTTTAAAAGGTAAAGCAAATCCAAAAGATTGTAAAGTTTTTGGGAAAGCCTGTACCCCTACAACACCTCTTGGTAGTTGTATGGTAAGTAGTGAAGGTGCTTGTTCTGCTTATTATAAATATGGAGAAATATAGATGATAGAAAAGATAAAACTTGCTCATGGAAATGGTGGAGAGGAAAATAACCAACTTATCTCTGAAGTTTTTTATAAAGCGTTTCAAAATGAGATACTTCAAAAAAGTGAAGATTCAGCTGTTATAGAGAATGGGAAATTTGCATTTTCTACCGATAGTTTTACAGTATCACCTCTCTTTTTTACTGGTGGAGATATTGGTAAACTAGCTGTTTGTGGTACTTGTAACGACTTAGCTATGATGGGGGCTAAACCTAAATACTTAACTTGTAGTGTGATTATAGAAGAGGGTTTTAGTGGAGATGATTTAAGAACTATTGTAAATTCTATGGCTCAAGAGTTAAAAATAAATGGTGCTATTGTCGTGAGTGGAGATACAAAAGTTGTTCCAAAAGGGAGTGTTGATAAAATCTTTATAAATACTACTGGTATTGGAGAGATTCAAAAAAAAGGGATAAGTTCAAATTCTATCGATGAAGATGATGTGATTATTGTTTCTCGTGATATTGGTTGTCATGGGGCAACAATTTTTGCTCAAAGAGAGGGGATTGAACTTACTAGTGACCTTCAAAGTGATTGTCTATCTTTATATCCAATCATTCAAAAACTCCTAGATAAAAAGATAGCTATAACAGCACTAAGAGATGCTACTCGTGGGGGGATAAGTGCTGTTTTAAATGAGTGGGCAAAACAATCAAACATCTCAATAGAAGTTGAAGAAGAGGCTATTCCCATAAGTGATGAAGTGATGGGACTTTGTGAAATTTTAGGCTTTGAAGCTATGGCATTAGCAAATGAGGGAACATTTCTTCTTGCTGTCAAAAAAGATGATGCAAACAGGGCTTTAAACCTCTTAAAAGAGTTGAATGAAAATGCTTCTATTATAGGTAAAGTCTCTAAAAAAAGTTTAAAAAAAGTGATTTTAAACTCTCCATGGGGAACACAACGATATTTAGATATGCCAAGTGGGGAACTTCTTCCCAGAATCTGTTAATGCACGAATATTCAATAGTTCAATCACTTATACAAAGTTGCCAAGAGCATGTTGAAGAAAATAGTGCTACAAAGGTAACTCAACTCTTCATAAAAGTTGGAGTGATGAGTGGTGTTGAACCCTATCTCCTTCAAGAAGCTTTTGAAGCTTTTAAAAGAGAAACAGTTTGTGATAGTTGCAAACTGCATATAGATATACAAAAAGTCAAAATAGAGTGTCTTCAATGCAATACTATAAGTGAGTTAGAAAAAAATGAGTACCTTTGCCCAAAGTGTAAAAGTATAGAGATAAGTATCCTTGATGGTGAAGATATGTTTTTAATGAGTTTAGAGCTTGAATAATGTATTATAAGATAGAGATAAAAGGATTAGTTCAAGGTGTTGGTTTTCGCCCATTTATCTATAATCTTGCTATAAAAATGAGATTAAAAGGGGTTGTAGTTAATAACTCTTCAGGTGTTTTAATAAAAATAGTTAGTTCAAAACAAGATATAGAAAAGTTTATAAAAGAGATACAACTTCAAAAACCAAAACAGAGTTATATAGAATCGATAGATATAGATGAGGTACAAAGTATTGAACTCTTTAATGATTTTCAAATTAAAGAGAGCCAAAATAAAACACAACTATCTACTCAGATTCCATCTGATATGGCGATGTGTCAAGAGTGTAAAGATGAGTTAGAAGATAAAAATAATCGCCGATATAACTATCCATTTATTAACTGTATAAATTGTGGACCCCGTTTTTCTATCATAAAAAATCTTCCTTATGATAGAGAATATACCTCTATGGATAAATTTACACTGTGTAAAGAGTGTCTCACCGAGTATCAAAACCCAAAAGATAGAAGATACCATGCCCAGCCAATAGGATGTTCACAATGTGGACCTCAACTCTCTCTTTTTCAAGATAATGAGAAGCTACCAAGTCAAGATATTATCGGTGATATAGCAAATTTTATTAAAAATGGAAAGATTATTGCTATAAAAAGTGTTGGAGGGTATCATCTTGTTTGTGATAGTACAAACTCCAAAACTATTAAACATTTAAGAGAGTATAAACAACGTCCCTCCAAACCTTTTGCTGTTATGGTTAAAGAGTTAGAAAATATCAAAAATATTGCATTTTATAATAGCAAAGAGAGAGAATTACTTAGTTCATATAAAGCCCCTATTGTTTTATTAGAAAAAAGTGATACATATAATCTAAGTCCATTGATAGCACCAAAAACGAAACAGATAGGCATATTTTTATCCCCATCCCCTCTCTATCATCTTCTACTGCAACAGTTAGAGTTCCCTATAATTGCTACAAGTGCAAACCTATGTGGAGAGCCTATCTGCTTTAAAGATAAAGATATATTTGAATTATCAAATATTTGGGATTATCTTTTAATCTATAATAGAGATATAGTGAACAGTAGTGATGATTCTGTTGTCTTTGTTGAAAACAATCAAGAATTTATCTTACGAAATGCAAGAGGATACTCTCCAACATATTTAAAACTACCAAAAGACAGAGATAAAAAGATTTTATCATTAGGAGCAAATCAAAAAAGTAGTATTGCGATAGTTGTAGATAATCAAGTTATTTTATCCCCCTATATTGGAGATTTAAATAGTGTAAAAAGTATAGAGTATTTTAAATCTCATATAAACCTTTTAAAAAAAATTTATCAATTTGAACCTGATGTTATTGTATGTGATAAACATCCAAACTATGAATCAACAAAATATGCTTATGAACTTAAAAAACAGAATCCTAATATAGAACTCATTCAAGTACAACACCATTATGCTCATATATTAGCAACTATGGGAGTAAATAATATTTCAACAAAAGTATTAGGTATAAGTTTTGATGGCACGGGATATGGTGATGATGGAACGTTGTGGGGGGGAGAGTTTTTTATTTGTGATTTAGAGAGCTATGAAAGAGTTGGGCATTTTAAAACATTTAAACTTTTAGGTGGAGAAAAAGCTATTAAAGAACCAAGAAGAGTAGCTTTAAGTTTTCTGTTTGAGCTATATGAAGAAGATGTTTTAACACTTTCAAATAGTGTTACTAATGCTTTTACAACGAATGAGTTAAAAACTTTATATATCGCATGGAAAAAAAATCTTAATGTAATTTTAAGTAGTTCTGTTGGAAGGATTTTTGATTGTGTTGCATCTCTTATAGATATAGTTCAAGTTTGCTCTTATGATGGGGAGAGTGGTCTTTTATTGGAAAGTTTATATGATGATAAAATTGATGGGAGTTTTGAGTTTACTATGGATAACAATATCATCAATTTTAGTCTGATAGTGAAACAGATTCTTCAAGAAAAGAGTTCTATCATAATTGTTAGTAAGTTTTTTAACACTCTTGTAGAGATAATCTATAAGATGGGTAAAAAGTATAATCTACCCATAGTATTAAGTGGTGGAGTTTTTCAAAATAGAGTGTTAGTTAGACTTATTATAAAAAAAGTTCCAGATATTATAATAGCAAAGAATTTTCTTAGTAATGATGGAGCTATTGCCTATGGTCAGATGATAGGAAATACGTAACTATATATTATTGATTGAATCTAATAATCGTAATTCTTTATCACTACTAAATGGTTTATGAGCTTCATAATATAAAGATGATTTGCTAACATTTAATAGTTTACACTGTCTATTTAATGAAATAGTAT
>Ga0256837_1000018_pt1 | contig 151025 bp, 210 predicted proteins | sample 4562384metaG_FD_185976 | JGI IMG/M metagenome (GOLD analysis project Ga0256837, IMG submission 185976) | Hydrothermal vent microbial communities from Guaymas Basin, Mexico - 4561-384 | ecosystem: Environmental > Aquatic > Marine > Hydrothermal vents | place: Mexico: Guaymas Basin | collected...
AAAAGATATTCTATTTTAAATAATAATTCAATTTTATATTTAATGGATTTTTTATTAGATTTGAAAAAAGAATTAAATATAAATGAGGACTTATTTATAGATTTTATTTATTTGTATTTTTTAGAATGTGAACGAACTCCGCCCTAAAGGGCGAAGCTTCCTAACTAACAATCTTTTAAAAGATTGAACATGAAAGGCTTAGAGTTTAGCGTCCTCTAGGTCAGTTCCTGACCCCACGACGTTCCCATAGCACAGATTGTACCTCTTTCCAAGAATCATAATCTAAAATATTCTTCGCTGCATTACAATCGGCATTGTCTTTATGATCACAGTGTTTGCAATGAAAAATAGCCTGAGAAGTACGATTCTTAGGACTGATATACCCACAACGATTGCACCGTTGAGAGGTATATGCGGGATTGATTTCTTCAAAAACTTTGCCATACCGTTCGGTTTTATATTTCAATTTTTGTATGAGAGAATCCCAAGAAACTTCAGCAATAGAACGACGAAGTTTTCTTGAAGGGGCATTTTCTTTCATATCTTTCTTTTCAAGCTTTTCTGCTCGAATAGAATCAAAGTTTTCTACTAAGAATTTAGAGAAATTGTGGAAGAAATTCTCCTTTACATTTCTCACCTTTTTGTGGATTTTATTCTGTTTTTTCTGTAATTTTTTAGTATTTTTACAATTCTTTCCTTTTGGATAACTTCTTTTGGAGTTTCTGATATTTTTTATCATATTTTTCTAGCTTTATGATTGTTTTTAAATAACTTTTACCGGTAGACTCCGCAATAGCTATATTGTCGATATTCATATCTATTGCACAATCCACCTTTGTTTTTGGTAATTTTTCTTTCTCAATTTCAACTGAAAATATTACATAATATTTACCGTCAGATTCTCTTTTTATGACAATTTTTTTTGGTCTTGAAGGTAATTCTCTATGGTATTTCCAGTTGATTTTCATTTTCAAAATTTTAAAATACTTTTCTGTAATATGTATGCCTTGATTTTTAAATTCAAAACTCTGTTCCCAAAGAGAAGAGACTTTAAATTTAGGGAATCCTTTGCTGTCTTTGTTTTTGAAATAATATTTAATAGTAGATTCAAAATTTCGTAGAGTTTGTTGAATGATTCCGGAATTAGCTTTGATTTCTCTATCAAGAAGACCTTGCATAACATTTCTGTACAAATCATTGAAATTCATGAAACCATTTTTCTTTTTGATTTCAGCAATTCTTATACTCAAAGCTTGGTTCCAAGATTGATTAGCAACAAAGAATTGTTGGTCAAGTTTAGATTCTTGTTCTTTGTTTGGATAGAGTCGATATTTATAATTTAAAATCATTTTATGATTTTATCTAATATTAAGAGAAAAGTCAATATAATATAAGAGAAGCCTTATATCCCCGCCCTAAAGGGCGAGGTCTTACGGCTTTTTTGATAAAAAAGGATTTCTTATGGATAAAACTTTATGTACTATTTTGAACAGAATAGATTCAAAAAATAATGTCGGTTTAGTTGGTGACAAGAAACAAATATCAAATCCAATTATGGAGCGAGTTTCAAAAGAAAATAGAGGTAAATTAGTATCTATTAAAAAATCTTTGAAGATTGTATGTCCTTCTTGTTCATATGAAAATAATCAGCATGAATTTAAAGTTATAAATTCAGTTTTAGAATCATTTGGTACTTATTATACAGAATATGAATGTCCAAAATGTTATGAAAAAATTTTAGTTGATAAACAAGAAACTAAAAATGTTAAATTTGTTAATAAATATTTAATATATAAATCATTTAATTCAAAAGAAGAAGTTATTGATTTTTTAAATAAAGCTTTAAAGGAATTAAAATAATGCTTTATTATAATATTTATTCTGCCATTATTATTTTGACTTTATTTAATTATTTTTTTATTTTAAAAGATAATTATGCTTTAAATGAAGATTAAAAAGTACCTAATTAACATATAATGTTTGATATAATTAATAAAAAAGGAGAAGTTTATGAATAAGTTATCAGTTAAAGAAGTATTTAATTTTGAAACAGTTTATACTGTTGCATTTATAAAAGAAAATAATAAAGGTTCTAAATATATAGTTAAAGATATAAAACCTAATGATATAAATTTTACGCCTTTTGCAGGAACTTTTTATTTTAAAACTTTTGAAGAGGCTGAAGTTTTAGCTTTAAGATTAAATGTGGAAAGTTGGCATGACTAATATGGATAATGAAATTATTAATATTTATAATAATTTCTAGATATAAAGGGTTAATTAACTAATTTAAGATAGTTTTTAATATTTGTTCGATATAATTTTTAAAAATATAAAAGGTTTTTTATGAATAGTTTAGAATTATATCAATTACGTAAACAGTCTTTAGAATTTAAAAGTAGTTTTTTTGCAAGAATAGAACCGTTTTATGAGTATTTAAAAAGAGAATTAAAAGTTTTAACTCTAAATAAATTAGATAAATATGAATCTATTGAAGATTATTTTAATTATGTAGCTGAAGTTATATATAAAATATCAAAAAAACTTGAATGTAATGAATTTGAAAAATTTTCTTTAACTTTATTTGGTAATGGAAATTTTTCTATTTCTTTAGAAAAGAATTCTAATATAGTATCTTTAGATTCTAATCAATTATTTTTTAATAAATTTAAATTAAATAAATATATTAGAAATGATTTTGAATTAAAAGATATTCATTATAGAAATAGTAAAGGTATTTTAAGAAGTATTTCAGGTTTATATGAAAATAAAAAAAGTGGATATTTTATATCTTATGAATATAAAGTAAAAAATGGAATTCTTTATATTTCAAAAAAAAATTTAAATAAAAGTTTAAGATTTAAGTCTTTAAAAATTAAAATTTAGAGGTAATAATTGTGTTAGAAGGAAATAGACCTGAAGATTATACGATAGAAAAGGCTAAAAATGAAGCAGAAAATATAAAAGGATATGTATCCTCTTATTATTCTTCTGAAGATAATGAATTAATCGTTGAATTAGAAAATTCAATTTGTTATATTTATTCTTTTAATTCACATACTTGGTCTAAAAGTGAATTTTATGAAGAAAATGATTTTGATATTTCTCAATATATAAAAGTTTTAAAGGGTAGAAAATTAATTATTTCTGAAAGACAAAAGCGTAAAAATGTAATTACAGTTATGGCAGATTATTGTGCTTATGCACTTTGGTTAAATGGTATAAATGTTGAATATGATTGTAAAGATATGCCTTATAGTTTAAGACTTTTAAAGAAAAAGTTAGATAGTTGGTCTTGGCAATATGAATTATTTTTTAAAATAGAAGAATCTAAAATAGATAAAAAAAGATTAGAATCTTCTTATAAATATAAGAAATGGTTAAAAGAAGGTTTTGAATTAGCTAAATTAGTTAGAAAAATAACACCTTCAAGATTTGAAGTAGAATACTTCAATGAAAAAACTTTGATAAGAGAAAAGATTCATTAATGCTCTTTTTTAACTTCTATACCTTGAATTTATAGTGCTTTAAAATAACTTATTATAAGTTGAGTTATCAATTTAGATTTAATCTAATAATCTTAATTTTTTTAAAAATGGTTTTAATTTTTCTTTTTCTAAAGGTTCTATACCTAGACAAGTATAAGTAGGTTCTTTAAAAGCTGTTCTTCCTTCGTCTAATATTAATTCACAAGTAATATTATTATCTTTTAATTTTTTATATAAATTTAATAATGCCTCTTCTGATTTTACATATAAAACAATTTTAGCAAAAGATTTTTCTAACCAAATACTTATGTCAGAGTTCTTTTTTATATTTAATGATAGTTTATAATCATTTTGAGGAGCTTTATAGTCTTTAAAGTGAGTTTTATTACGCATTAGCATTAATAATGGAGCTAATGAAGCATGAGCTACTTGAGCACTTAATTTCCCAGGGCCCATTTTGCCAATAATATTTAATTCATTAATATATTTTTCTTGTTTTTCTTTAGATAAAGATTCTAAATCCTCTTTAGATAATTTAAGAAGATCTTTTCTAACAATTATATATTGATATATATTCATATATATAGTCCTTATTTTTTATATATTATACAATAATTATTATTTTATTTAAATTAAATTAGATACAATATTTTATATATTAAAAAGTGAGATATTGGAGAAAAATTGTGAAAAATAAAAAAGATATTCTTTTAAATAAAATTAAAAATTTATCAAATAATTTTGTTGTTTTATATATTGATAATAATCCTAAAGAAGAGGATTTAAATACTTTTAAAAGTTTATTTAAAGAAGTATTTTTAGCAAAAAATTTAAATGAAGCAAAAGATATTTTAAAAAACAATATAAATATAAATTTAATAATTACAGAAATTATAATAGATAATAAATCAGGATTTGAAATAATGAATTTATTAAAAAAAATAAATAATGATTTTTTATCTATTATTTATACAGAGAATATAAAATTAAAAGATTTAAAAAAAGGATTTGAAGTTGAAATAAATGATTTTTTATGCAAAAATTTAAATTTAAATGAATTTTATAAAACTTTAAAAGTTTTAAATGGAAAGTTAAAAAAAGAAAATGATTTAACTAAGATAAATAAATCTTTTGAAGATATTTTAAAGTATATTAAATATGAACAATTTCAAGAAATTATACTTATTGATATTTTTAATTTTACTGTTACAAATCAAATTTATGGAAAAATATATTGTGATAAAATTTTATTAGAAATATATAATATATTAAAAGAACTTGAAAATAAAGATATATCAGTTTTTAAAATAGAATCTGATAAATATTTAATTTTATCTAGAAAAAATAATTATGAAGAAATAATATTTAAAATAGAAAATGATTTATTTAAAAATGGTATTAATATTAATAAGAAAGGAATAAATATTAATTTTAATTATGGCATTACAAGTTTAGAGCATAATATTAATGATTTAATCAGAGCAGAATATGCTTTAAAATTAGCTAAGTTAAATAATAATATTAATTATAGTGTTTATGATTCTGAGCATTATATTATAAAGCAAGAAGAAGAGTCTTCTAAATGGTTTAGTATAACAAAAGAATTAATCGATACAAAAAATATAAACCCAGTATATCAACCTATTTTAAATATTAAAACAGGAAAAATAGATAAATATGAAGTATTAGCAAGGGGATTTTATCAAGATAAAGATCTTGCACCATTTTTCTTTATACCAGCGGCTGAAAAATTAAATTTAATAACTGAAATAACAAAATTAATAATAGAAAAGAGTTTTAAGTTTTTTAAGAATACTAATTATAATTTTAGTATAAATATAAGTGCTAAAGACTTAAAAGATAATTATTTAGAATTGTTTTTAAAAGATAAATGTAAAGAATTTGACATTAAACCTGAAAATGTAACTTTAGAAATTTTAGAAAATATTACTTTAGCTAATGAAAGTAAAAATATAATTAAACAAATAAATAATTTGAAATCTCAAAATTTTAAGATAGCTATAGACGATTTTGGTGCAGATAATTCGAATTTTGCAAGATTATTAGATATTGATTGTGATTATATAAAAATAGATATGTTATTTATAAAAAATATAGATAAAAATATGAGATATCAATTGATTGTAAAAGCTATAGTTAATTTAGCTAAAACATTAAATTTAAAAACAGTTGCTGAATATGTTGAAAATGAAGAAATTTTAAAGATAGTTAAAGAATGCGGAGTTGATTATGCTCAAGGATATTTTATTGGAAAACCAGAAAAGGAATTAATTAATTAATTGCTATTACATATATATTATACTAGATTTTTAAGATAGGTGAGCGAGCCCCTTACTAGTGAAAAGGATTTATAATGTTGAAAATTTTAATAACAGAAAGCTGAAATCCCAATGGTCTTTAGCCGTTGGGTTGAAAGTGTTTTGACTTTTTTTGTTATAATCTCTCTATGATTCTTAATTATTTAGAATCATGAAACATGGTTTCTGGAACAGAAAACCAGGTGGGCCTCTCGGCATGCCGAATCTTCGATTACTTCTTAAGTTATCTTAGAAGCCCAATTGTCTCAGCTTGCTGAGCGGTTGGGTTGTTCACGAGGATTCCAAGGAAATATATTAATATTTCTAATTTTAGGAGTAATAGCTTTTTTTGTAGTTTCCTTCTTTATGGTAGGGCTTCCAGTAAATGTTAATTTTACAGAGGCAGCTAATATGCCTGTTGTAGGATTTTTTTATGGATTAATTCACGGAATGTTGATTATTATATCTTTTGTAGTGTCAATATTTTCGGATAATTATACAATATATGCTATTTATAATAATGGTATTATGTATAATTTTGGATTTGTTCTTGGGATTTATATGATAATATCAGGATAGAGCTAAAGCTCTATCTTAACTTGAAGTTTCTAAGTTTTCTTCTTTTATTGGATTCTCACCAAATCTATTTTCTCCTTTATCACCTTCTTTTATAAAAAAGAATAATAGAACTAAAGGACCTATTAATGGTATTAAATAAAGTAATTGCCACCAACCACTCATATTTACGTCATGAAGACGTCTTGTTGTAACAGATATTGAAGGAATCAATATAAGTAAATTAAATATTAAGCTTAATATAGCTCCTGTATCATTCATAAGATTTACAGAAATAATAGTTAAAGATATATATATTACAAATGTAAACAGAGCAAAACACCAATATTCTTTTCTTCTTGCTCTACCTTTAAAATCTAAAGCTTTTTTAAAAACTTTATCTATGTAACAGTATTTATTATCGTCCATATATGATATTCTCCTTATTTAATATTATGCATTGATTTTACTTTTTCAGCGAATTTAACTAATTGCAATCTGCATTTTTGCATTGATTTACTTGTATTTGCGTCTTGTATACAATTTTCAATACTTTTTAGTTTTGATAAACATTTTATTTTATTTGGTTTGGGAGAACCTCCATTTGCTACAGCTTTAATATTTTTAGCTGCATGAGCTGTATCTTGAATATTTTTAACTTGTCCAATCATGACACCTTTCATAGGTCCACCATATGTACCATTTTTATAACCGTCCAAAGCTACTTTAATATCTTTTTCCGACATATCTTTTACAATTTTAGACTTTCCTAGAGCATGTTTTTCAAAATGTTCTCCATGACAAGAAGTACAAGCTTTTAAATTATTTTGAGCTGCAGAAGCTGCAGTGATACTTACACAGATAACTAACAGGCCTTTTAGTAAATTTTTTTTCATATTTAAAACTCCTTAAATTTTTTATTTACTTATTATAGTCTTTTAAGTTTAAATAAAGCTTAAAAGAACTTTAAGAACGTTTTTCTAAAAGATAATTTTTAATTATATTCAAGTAGTTAATTGTATTTTCTTTTTCATTTAATCTTAGATAAGTATTTTCTTTTATATAAGATATAAATTTATTAAATATATTTTCAATATCAAAATCTGATATTGTTAGTTCATGATTTTTATCATAAAGAGTATTTAAATTTAAAGCATTTATTATAAATTTTATTTCTTTTGATTGATTATTATTTCTGAAATTAAGTTTTAAACTTTTTATAAATCCTCCTGAAGAAGAGGTTCTTGATAATATAAATATTTTTCCTAAGAATGGTTCTCTATAAGAAATAATATTTCTTAAGAATTCATAATTATTTATAGATAATTCATTTCTACAGAAATGTATTAAAATAAATGTTTTCACAGCCTTAATTTGGATATTTCTAGAGAAATCTATATTTTCATTTTTTAAATTTAAACTTTTAAAAATTTTAATATAATTTTCTTTTATAAAATTATTATTTATAATTAAATTATTATCTAATAAAAGAGAGTTTCTATATACAAAATATTTTTTATATATATCAACAATTGAATTGTAAGTATCTTCATTATACATAGCTTCAAAGATCTCTAAATTTTTATTTTTTAATTCTTCTTTATACATATCTACAGCTAGAATAGTTATCTCTTTTACAAATTTATTCGTATTTAATAGAGATAAATTTATATTTAAATCATATAAATTTATTCTATTATAAATATTACTTTTAAAAATTGAAATCATAATAAATCCTTTAGCGGAATTATATTAGATATCTACTTAAATTCAAGTTAAATATTTAAATAATAATTGATTAAGAAAATTTATTTCTTTTTCTATATTTAATAATTCTGTAGTCATTTCTTTTTCACTTTTTTCTTTAAAGTTAAAATAAATTTTCTTTTCTTCATTTAAATTTTCAATTTCTTTTTCAATTTCAGCTCTAGTTTTATTCATTGTGAATAACCTCCTAAAATGATATAATATAGTAATATCAACTTAAGGAAAGATAAATGATTTATTTAATATTTTTAATATTAAATTTTTTAGTTATGTATTTATTATACTTTTTATTTCTGGGATCATTATATCTCTGTCATGAAGGACGAGGTCTTACGGGTTTTTTTATAAAAAAAGAAGATTTAATATAGGTTATAAATTAACCTATATTTTGATTTGGATCTTTAATAATTTCAAATTTTGTTCTTGAATCATTTAATCCAACTAAAAGAACTTTTTCATTTTTAGATAAAATATTTTCACCATTTGTAAAAGCATTAAAATAATGTGTTTTTTCATATATATCTTGAACTTTTATTTCTCCTGGTAAATTTTTATGAATTGAATTACTGACAACAATACCTATATTACCTATAAAAGAATCTCTAGAAACAGCTTCTGTTTCTTCTTTTGGCATTATTTTACCTATAAAATCTGAAACATATCTAGTTAAAATAAATCCTAAAAATGTTCCTAATGGAATTATAATTATTGACGGTAATTGAGAGCCTGTAATTAATAACATTGTATGTTGTATAAATAAACCAGTTAAACTAATTGTTAATAAAGCAATAATAATAAACATAACAACTGGAGTTTTACCTTTATTTACCCAACCAAATAATTCTGTAAAAGAATTTGTTGAACTATTATCGATAGAATCTATATCTAAATCAATATTTGGAAATATAGTATCAATTAAATTAGATAATCCAAATCCTATAATAGACATAATCCCTTCTAATAAAGATATACATAAAACGACAACTAATAAAGTTGCAAAATATGTGTTATTATCTAGTAAAGTTAAAAAATTTTCCATTTATGTTCCTTTTTTAATGGGCTAGGCCCATTATTAATGTTCTAGATTTATATCTACAAAATCTGTTATTTTAGAATCTTCTTTTTGTTCTTTATCTACTTTTTCAGTTGAAGTATCAGTAACAATATCTTCTAAAGGTTTAGTAAATCCTTTTACAGAAGATAAATCTAGTCCAATTTCATTTGCAAGACTTTCTACAATTGGTGCATGAGTTTTATATTTTAAAGCACTATTTACAAGATTATCAGACATACTTCCATTTGATTCTGAAACAGTTGAACCTGTACCTCTACCACCCATATCAACAATTTTAATACTATCAATATTTTGCATTGGAGCAACAATTTGTTCAACAATTTTAGGCATATTTTCAATTAAAGTTGTTTTAACTCTCATTGCTAATACTTCTTGAGAGATTACATTTTCAGCAGCATTAATTGCTTCTTTACCTTTTGCTTCTACTTCATAAGAAATTGCGTCTGCTTCTGCTTTTGTTTTGATTGCTTCAGCTTCGGCTTCAGTACTAATTTTAAGAGCTTCAGCTTTATCTTGAGCAGCTTCTTTCTCAGCTTGAGCAGCAACTTTTTTACCAATAGCTTGTTCTTCAGCTTCTTGTTCAGCTTTAATAATAGCAAGTTCTTTTTCTCTATTAGCTTCTTCCATAGCTTTAGCTGATTCAATTTTTTCAAGAGATTCAACTTCTTTTGCTGCAGCTTCATTAGCTTTAGCTTTAGCTTCAGATTCTTCCATACTTTTTAAAGAAATTGCAATATCTGCTTCTTGATTTTTAACTTTAAGTTGTTTTTCTTTTTCAATTCTTGCCGTTTCAATTTCTTTTGCTTTTTGAATTTCAGCTTCTTCAATTAATTTTTGTGCTCTAATTTTTGCTTCAGCAGCTTCTCTTGCTCTTAAAGATTCTTCACTAGCAATTTCAGATTCTCTTTGAGCTGTAATTTTTGCAATTTCTGCTTTTTGAGCTACTTCAGCTTCAGCTTTTTTTCTATCAAGTTCTAAAGATTCTTCTTTTGCTTCTAAATCTTTAATTTGAATTTCAACGTCAGTATTTCTTTTAATATCATTTCTGATTTTTCTTTTAGATTCAATTGATTTTGTAAGAACTGTTAGTCCTTCAGCGTCAAATAAATTATCTTCATTAAAATAAGAAATTTCAGTTTGATCTAAATTAGGTAATGAAACACTTTCTAATGCAAGACCATTTTTTAGTAAATCTTCACTAACAGTATTTTGTACTTGTTGTCCAACTTCAGCTCTTTTATTATGTAAATCTTCCATAGTCATACTTGCTGTAACAGAACGAAGAGCGTCTACAAGTTTACCTTCAATTAATGTTTTCAATTCTTCAGGGTGTAGTGTTTTTGTACCCAAAGTTTGAGCAGCTCTAGAAATAGCTTCTTTTTCAGGTTTTACATTAATATGAAAGTCAGCTGTTAAGTCTACACGCAGTTTATCTTTTGTAATAAGAGCTTGATCTTTTTCTCGAGTAACTTGTAATCTAATAGTAGTCATATTAATAAAAACGACGTCATGAAGAACTGGAAGAATTACAGCACCACCATTAAGAATAACTTTTTCTCCACCAAAACCAGTTCTAACAAAAGCCATTTCTTTTGTTGTTTTTTTATACAGTTTTGAAAAAACTAATCCTAAAGTAACTAGTCCTAAAAATAAGACTCCACCAATAATTGCATATGTAAGCATTTAAGCTCCTTTTTTTTATTTTTTTACAGAGATATTTTATCTTTTTAATTCTTAAAAGAAAGTTAAATACAGGAATAATCCTGTATTATTTATGTTCAATTTTTTGAAGTTTTGAATCGAGGGTTTGAGATAATGAATTAAATTCATTAATAGTTGATTGCATTTTTGGAAGTGCATTTTCTTTAAATGTTTCTACTTCATTTACTGTTGAAATAAGTGTATCTATAGCTTTTTTCATATCTTCTAAATCAAGTAAAGCTGTTGTTGCTTGAGTTTGAATTTCAACACCTTGTGTTTTTAACATATTTGCATTTTGTAACATAATATCAGAAGTTGATTTATTTACTGTTGAAATAGTATCAATAACTTTTTTCTGATTAGCAAGACCTGTTGCAATTGTAAATCCAATGCTTAGGACAGGTATAGCAACATTTTTAGTTCTTTCTACACCTTTAATTAATTCTTTATTGTTTTCAATTAGAATATCTAATGCAATAAGACCTTGTTGAGCTGCACTATGAACTGTTTGCAAATCAATAATATGAGCTTTAATATCATAAGAAACTTTATCTCTTAGAAATTTTTTCTTATCTTCGTCTTTTTCTTTTTCAATAAAAAGATCTAGTTCATTATTTAATTTATTTAAATAACTAATTTTATGTTCTAAAGAATCAGCTGCTGCTCTAAATCTTTCTCTATCTTCAATAAATGTTCTATTATCACTTTCAAGTAGTAAAATACCTTCAACTAAAGATTCACTAATAGATTCAATAGTATCTTTTACAGTGGCAAATTTTGAAGCATATTTATTTAATGCAGAACTACCAGTAATTTTTTCAATTAGTCTACCAAAAAATCCAGGAGATAGATCAAAGTTATTTGGATTTATTTTATCAGCTTCTGTTTTAATAGATAAAAGATTATTTGAAATATGATCTTGAATAGTTCCTTCTTCACTCATTAAATTTTTAACAGGTGTATCTAAAATTGAAGAGATTTGACGAAGTTCATTAATTTCTTCTTTACCTATAGAAGTAATAACTGTTGGATCAGCTTTATATTCCTGATAATTTTTTAGAATAGTTTTTATCATTTTTTCTTCTTTAACTAATTCTTTTGACATTTTATATCCTTTTTATATTTTAAGAATTATACAATTTTATTAATTAAATTAAACTTAATAGTTTATTCTAAAAGAATAAAGATTATGAAATCTTTTTATATTCTTTTAGAAGTCCCTTGTTTGTTAATGAACCAAGCATATTTCTAATAATTTTTAATTTTTCAATTTTAGAACTTGCTTTAAAAAATTCAGTTCTATAATATTTAGAAGGAATTTTATGAGCATTTTTAAAATCAAGATAATATTCAAATACTTTATGTAGCTTTTTTCTAATTTCATTACGAGAAATTAAAACTATTTTATTTGTAAGAATATATTCTTTTGATATTTTTGCCATATTTAAACGAATTTCTTCAAGTTCTTTATCTATTGGTATAATTTCACCAACTTCATTTAATTGAAAATTTTCACAAAATTTATCATGAAAAGTTTGCATAGTTCGTCTAAAATGATTTTGTCCTTTATATAAAGATCTAATCAATTTATCAGAAACTTTAAATGATAATTCTTTTCTTAGAATATCTGCTAATTCATTTTTTGAAAAGATATTTAAAGAGTCAATTATATCAGATATAATATAACTATTTTCGTCAGCAATATCCATTATTTGACATTGCATTGTTTTATTTAAAGTTGAAACATTCAAACCATTTTTATTTAAAAATTCAACTTCTTTTTTTAATTCTTTTTTAATTATCTTTTTTAAAGAACCTTGCTCTTCATATAACTCTTCAATATGTTTCGCTAATGAAGCTAAGATATAATGTTTTATATCTTTTTCAACATGGTCCAGTAAACAATTTTTTTGAATTGTAATATAATTATTAGCATTACCTTCAAAAGACAATCTTTTTTTGCTTTTTGATTTAATCAATTTATTTAAAACAATTTCGCCTTCATGAGAAAATGCTGTATGACCAATATCATGTAATAATCCAACTATACGACCACAATTATATCTGTCAATATTAAAACCAACTTGCTTTGAAATAACATAATTCATTATTTCAATTGAGTTAGCAACTTCGATTGAATGAGAAGCTCTTGTTTGAGCTGTATCTCTAACTCTCATATGATCTACAACTAATGATATTTGTTGTAGTCTCTGAAATTTTTTTGAAGAAAGAATTGATCTTTCCAACTTTAACATTTTTAAATTCATATTAATCCTTTTTAAATTTTTATTGTAAAAAACAATAAGTTATTAAGTAATATGAATTTATTTATATATAATAAGAAAAAAAAGGATTTAATAATGAAAAGTCATGAAATAGATTATGAAATAAAAGGTAGTGGTATTCAAGCAATAGAAGTAGAATTAGACCCAGAAGAAGTAGTTATAGCAGAAGCCGGAGCAATGAATTATATGGACAAAGATATAATTTATTCTGTAAAAATGGGAGACGGTTCAAATGAAAAAGAGGGTTTATTTGGAAAATTATTTAATGCTGGTAAAAGAATGATTTCTGGTGAATCTTTATTCTTAACTCATTTTAAAAATAATGGAAATAAAAAACAAAAAATATCATTTGCTTCTCCTATTCCTGGTGAAATAATAGCGATAGATTTATCTAAAACTATGTAAAGATATTAGTTGATACTGGTTGTTTAGTTGGATTTCAAGGTGATATTGAATTTAATATAAGAGAATCTGGAAGTTTGAAATCTATGTTATTCGGAGGGGAAAGCTTATTTTTATCTGAATTAAAAGGTACAGGTGAAGTATATGTTCAAACCATGCCATTTAATAAATTTGCAAATACAATATTTAATGAAATAGATTTTTCTAAATATATTCAAAAGGAAAATTAAATATTTAATAGATATTTAGTTCCAATCAATTGTATATAGTGCTGAAATATCGCCTATATATAAAAAATCTTTAAATAGAATATTTTCTATATTAACGAGATTACTTTTTATATCGTCAACGTTATTATTATAGTCGTCTAATGTATAATTTAATAAGTATGCTGTATCTGTACCATTTCCACCGTCAATTGTGTTATTAAATGTTGTATATAAAATAATAATGTCATTATCATTTTCTGTTGAAATACTTCCGTTTACTGTTCCGATTACTTCAACTATATCGTCGCCATTATCTGTATTTAAATCACCATTTAAATTTTTCGTAATCAGTATTCTATCATTTCCTGTATCACTTGCCGTAATATAATCATTTATATCTCCTGTTAATTTAACATTATTATTTCCTGCATTTAATGTAATTTTTTCTTTTATATCTCCATTAATTAATAAAGTATCTGCATAATCAGAACCTTTATATTTACCTTTTAAATCACCTTCTATATATGTTACATTTGGACCTGTAGCTTTTGTTAAATCTATATTATCATTAATATAACCAAAGATATAAGTTGTTAAAGTTCCTTTTGTTTTTATACTACCTTCAAGATTACCTTCAACTTGTAAAAAATCAGTTCCTTTTTTAAAATTTATTCTTTCATTAGAATCTCCACCGATTCTTACAATTTCATTTCCGTCGTCAAATCTTGGTATTTTATCTAAATCACCGTCTATATCTATTCTATAACTTCCTTCACCTGTATATATTTTTTTTTCTGCATTTCCATTAACATTAAGAACATTATTATCTCCTCCTTCTAATTTTATACGGGCACTATTACCTGAAACTTCTACAATATCACTTAAGTTATCTCTTTCTGCATAATAATTTTCATTATCTATTTCAGCATATCTATCACCTGTAAAATTATTTGTAACGTCTTCTATATCATTTAAAAAGTTAAATGTAATTGGAAATTGAATATCATTTAATAAAGTTATTATAATAACAACAGGATCAGATAATTCAGGATCCGTTAATTGTTGATAATCAGGATTATAGTTATAATCTTTTACTGATATATCTTCTCCAGAAAGAATACCATTATCAATAGCTCTTGAATAATTTGTATTTCCAGAATTTTTTAATAATTGATTGTTAAAACATTTATTTTGATAAGTTATATTTGTATTTGATAGGAATCCTTCAGGATTAATAGTTAAACCATTATTCCAATAAATATTTGTAAAATTATATAATTTAAAAACTCCACCATTTTTGTTTTGAAAAATTAATGACGTTATAGACGAGTCATTATATTTTATAGTTGTAAAATACATATCGTTATAATTTTCATTTAAATATATATCTCCAGAATCTTTTAAATCTAATATGATATATCCTCTATTTCCATTTTCTATATATACATAATCTTTAGTTGAAGAACCTTCATAATAAAAATTTGCTTTATTAGCTAAAGGTTTTGTTATTTTTAATATATTTTGAGTATCAGTAGAGCCATATAGAGTAAAATTCTCTATATCTTCAGTATCTAATACAGATACTTTAAAGTTTGTATTTTTAGAACAATCTTTTGAAGAATCAAAATCTGTTACATAATCAAAATCACATTCTGTAGATAAATCTGTAGTTGAATGTATTCTTAATCTATCCGAATCAGATATATCTTCTATTTCACTATCTACAGTTTTACAAGATAAAATATTATTTGAATTATCAATAGCTGTATCTGTATAAGAATAACTATCACAAGTAGATAAATTATCATATGTATTATTATATGTATTATCTAAATTAGATACAGCATTTAAAGGTATTTTTTGCATAGAACAAGAATTAAATAAGAATCCTTTTGATTGAGTTGTTTCTCTAATTTCAACTAAATATCCTTTATTTAAACACTCATTATTACAATATACTGGATCTGATTTTACATAATATTTATTTGGTATAAAATATGTAAAACTATTTGTACTAATTATTTTTTTAATTGTTGTTGTATCTCCATTTCCAGAACTTTCAAAAGAATCGTAATCATTAAACGAAATATAAGAATTTTCTTGATTTTTTATAATTTTTGATATTAAATTTCTTTCTTCAACAATATTTGAAGTTGATTTAGACGGTTTCATTGATACATATGCAATAGAAGCTAAGACAGCTATTAAAGATAATGTATATAAAAGTTCAACCATTCCATAAGCTTTTCTTTTCATATTAAGTCACCTATTTGAATAAATTTTTATAATTATAACATTAAAATTTTTTAAGATTGATTTTAAAGTAGAATAACCTCAAAAAGAGGTTATTTTAGTTTTTTGGAGAGGGAATATTAATAAAAGAACCTTGAGAAGAACCCATATAATATGGAACTCTAGCTCCACCAGATTTCCAAGCTTCAATTTTCTTAACTTCAATTAATTCTTTAGTTAATGATTTTGCGATTTCAAGATTTGCTGTAGCTTTTGCTTTTGCTTCAATAGTAATTCTATCTGCTTCAGCTTTTGCTTTTTCTCTTACAGCTTGTGCTTCACCTTTTGCTAATTCAACTTTTGATTGAGCAAGAGCTTTATTTGCAACAATTTGTTCTTTTTTTGCTTTGGCTTCTTGTTTTGCTAATTGAACTCTTTCAATTGCTTCTTGAACTCTTTTTGGTAAGTATATTTTTTTTAGTTGAACATTTACTAATCTATAATATGGGTTTTTAGCAAACAAAGAATTTAATTCATTTTCTAAATCAATTTCTAATTGTTTTCTACTTGCCATAATTGTTTCAGCATTATATTGACCCAATACTTTTCTAACACCACCTCTAATAGGTTGTATAACTTTTTTCTCAAAACCTTGTCTACCAACTTCAATATACATATCCGCCATTTTATTAGCTTGTGGTTCTACTTCTACAATAAGATCAATTGCCATTTCTAAACCAGTTTTATCTTCACCTTTTAATGAAGGTTCATAATATAATTCTGGCGAATCTTTTTTTTCAGTACTTGTATAATTAACCATTACTGTTTTTGTAAAAACAGGTTCTATTTTTGAAATAACTGGCCAAGCCCAATTAAATCCAGGAATCATTTCTTTTCTATCTATTTGTCCCATAGTTGATTTAACACCAACATTTCCTGTTTCTATTATAGTTGCACCTGCAATAAAAATCGCAATTATTACTATAGCAATAATACCTACTAATCCATATTTTTCTAAAGTTTGTTCTTTCATATATTTTCCTTTTAAATTATATTATTAATATAATATCTAAGAATAATTTAAATTAAGCTTAAAATATTTTGTATTGGTGAACAACCCAACCGCTCAGCAAGCTGAGACAATTGGGCTTCTAAGAAAACTTAAGAAGTAATCAAAGATTCGGCATGCCGAGAGGCCCACCTGGTTTTCTGTTCCAGAAACCATTGTTCGTATTCTAAAATATTTCGAGCTGCATTGCAATCAGCATTGTCTTTATGACCACACTTTTTACAATGAAAAATACTTTGAGACGTACGATTTTTCTTACTAATAAATCCGCAAGCATTACACCGTTGTGACGTATATGCCGGATTAATTTCTTCAAAAACTCTGCCATATCTCTCAGATTTATACTTTAATTTTTCAATTAAGCTATTCCAAGAAACTTCTGCAATATCGCGTCTTAGACGCTTAGAAGGTGCTTTTTCCTTCATTTCTTTCACTTCGAGCTTCTCTACTCTAATGTGATCAAAGTTTTTTACTATCTCTTTTGAAATTTTATGGAAGAAGTCTTCCTTAATATTTCTAACTTTCTTATGAATTTTGTTTTGTTTTTTCTGTAAATTCTTTGTATTTTTACTTGCCCTGGTCTTTGTTTTTTTGCATTTTTCGTATCTCCTGCTTAATTTTTTCTCTAACTTTTTAAATTTTTTTGAATATTTGTCTAATTTTTTGATTGTTTTTAAATAGACTTTCCCTTTTGAAGTCGCTATCGCTATATTCTCAACATTTAAATCTATTCCGCATGATTGCTTTGTTTTTGGTAAATTTTTCTTCTCAATTTCAACTGAAAATATTACATAATAATTACCGTCTGCCTCTCTTTTTACGATTATTTTTTTTGGTTTCGACGGTAATTTTCTATGATATTTCCATTTGATTTTCATTCTCATAATTTTGAAATATTTTTCAGTAATTTGAATTCCCTGGGGCTTAAATTCGAAAGATTGTTTAGTATTTGAAGAAATTTTAAAATCTGGAAAGCCAACTTCTTGGTCTTTCTTTTTCATTAAAAAATATCTTATAAAAGTTTTTTCCATATTAATAATTGAATTCTGTATTATTCCTGAATTAGCTGTTATACCACGTATTTTCAATTGTTTTCGGACATAAAGCTCAATCATTTTTCTTGTTGTAAAACCTTTTTTAACAGAAATGTCTTTTATTTTTAATCGTAAAGTATAATTCCAAGATTGATTAGCTGCAAAAAATTGTTGATCTAGTAAGTTTTTCTGCGTAATATTGGGATATAAACGGTATTTATAATTAAGAATCATAGAGAGATTATAACAAAAAAATTTAAAAAAGTCAAAACGCTTTCAGCCCAACGGCTAAAGACCATTGGGTTTTCAGCTTTCTATTGTTAAAATTTCCTTAAACTTCTTATTACATATTAATTTATAATTTGTATTATAAATAAATTAAAAAAGGACTATCTATGATTAGAATATTAAAATTAGAGAATTCTCAGGCATTTTTTAAATTATCTGGAAAATCTCAAATTATTATTGCTGGTGCAAAAAAAATTGATTTTTATCGTACAAGACAAACTCATTCTTATGAAGTTAAATCTATTGCTGAAGTTATAGCAAAAAATATTGGATTTAATAAATTAGAAGAGCTTGGATTAGTTTGTTTGGCTCATGATTTAGGACATTCAGCTTTAGGACATGAAGGTGCTGAAATTTTAGATAAAATTTCTAAAGAATATGGTATTTCAGAAGGATTTTCTGATAATAATAATAATCTGAATATTATTGAACATAATTCACTTGATTTTAATAATTATGAATTAGTAAGTTTAATTAAATATCCGGAAAATTTATATAAAAGTCAGAAAAAGATATATTTACCTATGTTAGATTATTATGTAAAAGAAGAATCTAAAATTTGGGGTAGAAATTTAAAACGTACAGTTGCATGTAATATTATGGATATTGCTGACGAAATTGCTTATTCTACTTCAGATTTATATGATTCTTTTGCAACAGGTTATACAGAAGATAATTTATATAATTTTCTTTTAAATGAAGCTAATACTTTTAAATCTCATTATAAATTAGAAGCTATTTTAAGAGCAGCTGCAGATTCTGTAAAAACAAAAAATAAAAGGTCTTTAAGAGATTTTTTACTTGAATTGAAACTTCTTTTAATTAATGACATTTATTGGGATTATAATTTGGCTCAACCAACTTTTAAAAATAAAGAATGTCAATTAATTTTAAGTCGAATTATTTCTTTTAATTATAAAGAATTTATAAAAAATAAAGAAATAGTAAAAGAAAGAAAGAGAGCAATTTCTAAATTTGAAAAATTTATAAAGTTTTATTTTGAATGTGAACCTTCTAAGTTTCCTTCAGAACTTTATAAAAACAAATATAGATTTGCTAAAACAAAGTTACAGAAACTTAAAATTCGTAGAGATATGGTTTCTGATACTTCAGATCAGTATGTATTATCATTCAAAGAAGATTAATTTCTTCTTTGAATAATCTTATAGATTTATGCATTTAGTTCAGATAAAAAAGAATCTAAAATTATTTTAAATTCTTGATTTTTATAAAGTAAAAATCCAAATATTACTAATGCTCCTAATTTGATTAATTTCATTCAAAAGCTCCTTTTGTTTGATTATAAAATTATAATACAAAATAGCTTTCAATTCACTTAATATTATCTTTTAAAAACCTTAAATTTATTCATAAAATTTAAGTGCTTTTACTTTTAATTTATTATTAATTTTACTTATAATTTGCTTATCAAAATCAACTAATAATATTTCTTTATTTGGATAAAAATATCCATTTTTTATTATTCCATAATTTAAATTTTCAGCAAATGAAATATGTCTAACAAATAATTTAAAAGCTTCAGAATTTCCTTCTGAATTATAAAATAAATCATTACCTTTATTTAAATCTTTAATTAAATTTTTAAAATTTGTATTTAGCTGCACGTGTATTTTCTCCTGGATTTTTAAAATCCATATTTGAAGTATCTATAATTTTTTTATTTGGATTTTTATAAAATAAATTTTTTGTTCTTGACTTTAAGATTTTAAAGTTTTCAATAAAAATTACTTCACAAGCTCCGGGCCCTGTGTCTGTTCTTGTAATTGAAGTATATACTATATGATTTCCATATTGTACGTCTACTAAATAACCTGTAATTTCTATAATATCATAAGATTTAACTTTATTTAATTGAGATTCAATACTCCAATTTTTAGGTATTAAATGGATATTTGCTATATGATTTGAAACAAATTCATTTCCACCTATTTTTTTTAAATAATCTTCTCTAATTGAATAAATTAAAAATCTATTTTTTTGATTCCAAGTAAATAAATTAAATATATTTGTTTTTGATATTTTTCCCCAAGTTATACCAAAATCATGTGTAATAATAGGTGATAAATTATCCCATGAATATTTTTTTGCAGATACTACTCTAACAATCATTTTTATTTTATATAATGCTGTTAGATTAAATCCTTTAAATTTTATTGTTCTTTTTTTTACTTTTATTTGTTGAGGTTCTTTCATTGCTGAAAAAAAATCATTATAAGCAAATAAATTAAAAGATAATATAAAAATTATTAATAATTTCATTTTCTCTTTTTTTCAAAACCTTTTTTATCTATTATACAAAGTTCAATTGGTTCATTTCTTTTTATTTCAATAATATCACCATATTTTAATTTAAATATTTTAGTTGTACCGTCTATAAATAAAGAAACTATACTTCGTTCAGAAAGAACTTTAATTTCAATATTTTTTTTAAGATTAATTATCTTATTTATTTTTTGAGAACGATCTGAAACTATAGTTGCAACTCCTATTTTATTACTATCTATATTTTTTATAATTTTTCCGCAATTATTATAATGAAAAGCTGTACTACCAAGAGGTGTTGAAATAACTAATCCCATACTTTTAATAATTTTATTTTGAATATCAAAAGTATTAAAATCCATAATTTCACCACCTAGTACAATATCATTTGTTACTGAAGATTCAAAAATAATATTTTTAGTATTATTTGAACAAATTCTATTAACAGAAACTTTTAGAGTTGAAGCTTTTATAATATTAAATTTTCTTTTAAAGATTTTTTGAATATCTTCTATTTCGATATTATTCATAAGAAAATTTTTAGTCCCTGCTGCAATACCAAAAAATGGAACTTTAAGATATTTATAATCTTGTATAGCATGAAGAAGACTTCCGTCACCACCTGAAACTATAATTAGTTCTGGTTTTTTCTCTATTAAACTTTCAGGATATCTTGTTTTAAAAAAAGTATCTATATAAGTTTCTTTATTATGATTTGGAATGTATAGTATTCTCATTTTTACTCTCCTGAAATTTTCAAATAATTATATCTTAAAAAGATTTAACATTAACTTAATTAGTTTTTTGATAAATTTAAATACTTTCTTTTTTATATATTAATTTTAAACCTTCAGAAGTTTTTTTATATCCTTCAATATTTATTAATCCCTTATGTACTTGTTCATGACAATTTTTACAAAGATTAATTAAATTTTGTTTATGATTTTTTTTAAAATGTTTTATAACTCCATTTTTATTAGCTTCTTTTTGTTCATTGATATGGTGAACTTCTTCTCCATAATTTCCACAAATTTCACAATTTGAAATAATTTTATCTTTATTATATCTTGTTTTATTTCTTGCTATAGATTCAACAATATTTAAGTCTTTAGACAATTTATTTCTAATTGCATAAGCTTTTTTTATAAAACTTTTATCCATATCCATAAATTTTGCAAATTCTAATCCATAAATTGAACTTCCTTTACCGGGTTTAATTTTTCTATTATAGATAAGGATTTCTTTTTCTTCGTCATAATAAACTTCTAAATGTATATTTGTAACTGTATTTAAGCTACTAATTTCTTCTATTTCTGATAATTGGTGTAAATGTGTTGCAAAAAGAAAATAAGCCTTTTTAGAGGCTAATTCAGATACAGCACTAGCAACAATAGATAGTCCAGATATTGTTTCTGTACCATGAGCTATTTCGTCACCTAATACTAAAGTATTTTTATCTGCTCTATTTAAAATATTTTTTAATTCTAACATTTCTATAGCAAATGTAGATAAACCTTTATAAATATTATCAGAACCAGTTATTCTTGTAAATAATTTTTTAAATAAAGTAAATCTAAATTCTTCTGCCGGAACATAAAATCCTGCTTGAGCTAGAATTATTGCAATACCTAAACTTTTCATTTGTGAACTTTTACCAGAAGAGTTTAAACCATATAATAAATAACCATTAATCTCTTTTTTATCTTGATAAATATTTTTTATATAATCTTTATTTTTTGCTAATTTTGAATTTCCAAGAATAATATCATTTGGAATATATATTTCATTATCTTGTATTTGTTCAATAATAGCATGTCTTAAATTTTTAGCTTCTATAAAATTATCTTCATTTTCTAGAATTTCAGGTTCATTATAAGCTAAATTTTCTTTTAAAAGAGCATTATTTATTAAAAACTCAATATAAGATATATAAAAAACAGTATCTTCAAATGATTTAAATTCAATTTTATTTATGAAATCTAAAAATAATTTTTTATTTAAATTTATTAATTTAGATTCTATTAATAATATTTCATTAGAAATATCTTGAATTGATTTTAAATAAAACTTTTTAGAATTTTTTAAAGATTTTGTTATCATTTTTTCTTCAAAAATTTCATATAATTTTAAATTATAATCATTTAAAGAATCTAATCTTTTATTTGTTATTTCAAAGTAAAAACCTTCTGTATCATTATATCCTATAACAATATGTGAAAATTTATTCTCTAATGGATTTTTAGTTAAATCAATATCAGATTCTTCAAATAAAGAATTTAAAGATAATGCTAATTTATTTATTTTTGCAAAGTTTTCTTTTAATTTATTTCCTAAAGAATCTAATTCCGGATACAATCCTTGTTTAATAAAGATAGAATTAATATTGTTTAAAGAAAATAATTGTAATTTATCTAAATAAAAAGATTCTTCTATAGATTTTATGAAATTTTCTAATTCTTGAATATTTAAATTAAGAAAATTATTTAATGTATCAATGTTTTTAACATAAGAATTAATTGTTAAAATATTTTTAATTGATAAATATAAATTATATAGTTCTTGAGGATTTATTGTATTTAATTCTATTTTTCTCCATAATCTTTCAATATCATAAATACTTTTTAACTCTATAGATACATTTTCTCTTAAAGATTTATTTAAAAAGAATTTAGATAAGTTATATCTATTTAAAATTTCTTTTTTATCTATTAAAGGATTTATTAATTGATCATTAATAAATCTTTTTCCTATAGCTGAAATTCCTTTATTTACAATAAAACTTAAAGACTCTCTTTTATTATGATTAATAATATTTAATTGTTCTAATGCATGATTTCCTAAATATAAATAGTTTTGATTGTTAATATTTAAAGGTTTGTTTAATTTTTTTACAATATTCATATTATGTTCAATAATAAAATTCAAAAGAATTGTTAATGAATTTAATGCATTAGGAGTTCTTTCTAAATCTAAATATTCAATAGGTGATAAGAATGTATTTATATCAAATATAGATTTTAATAATTCATTTTGATATGAAATTTTTAAATAATTTTTAATATCTTTTTCAGATTTTATAGAATAGGATATATTATTAGATAATTCATTTATTATATTATCTTTTTCAGAGTCTTCAAAATCTATAAAAGTAAAAATAATTTCTGAAGTATTATGAATTTTAATAATATTTGATATTTCGTCTAAAGCTAATTTTTTATCTTGTTTTGTTCCGTAATTTTCATAAACAAGTACTTTACCTGTACTTAAATCAATTAAAGATAAACCTGCATAAATAATATTTTCTTTTGTTTTTTCTAAAAATATAGACGCTATAAAATTGTAATTTGAACTTTTTAAATAATCAATATTTGTTCCCGGGGAAATAATTTTACTTATTTTTCTTTTAATATTAGGTGGATTTCCTTCTTGATTTACTAAAATAATAGTCCATTCATTAAGATTAGTTAATTTATCTAAATGTTTATCTAAAGATACTGAAGGTATTCCACATAATGCTGGATTTTTTTCTGATATTTCTTTTATATTTTTATTTTTTCTTGTAAGAATTATATTTAATATTTCTGATATTTCTGAAGCAACACCAATTTTATCTGATTCGTATATTTCATAAAAAGAACCGATTTCCATAAGGATAACTGTTTTTTCACCATAAAGTTTTGTAGCCGCTTCTTGCATATTAAAATATGAAGTAGTAATTAATTCTTTATCTTTATTTAAAAGAGAATTTAAATCCATAAGAAATACCTTTTTTTAAAAAAAATTATACAGTAGCTAAGATTAAAGTAAGCTAAAAGCTTATAAGGGAAATAAAATTTTCCCTTATAAAATTGTTTTTGGTATTTTTATAGGTCTTGCACCATGGTAAATATAATCACCTTCTGAATTAAAGAAAAATGCAGTTTCATTTTTTTTCAATTCTATTGTCATGTATTTTTTGAAAAGAGTTTTATGTTCTTTTTGAACACAATATTCTTCAACTGTAGGTTTTCCATTTGTTGTTATGATTAAAGCAACCATAATAAATCCTTTTTTTAATAAAATTTCTATATATGTAATATTTTTTATATTAGAAATATAATACAGATTATAAAAAATTTATTTATAAAGGATTCATTATGAATAATGAACAAAAAGTAGTTTCTAAGCAAGAAACAGTAAAAAAAGAGTATACCGCAAATGGGTATACTCATAAAAAAGAAATGTTCAATCCATATGCTAATAACATGTGGTATTGAATTTATTCCTCCTATTCAGGAGGTTTCTTTTAGTTTAGGTAAAGATAATCTTTTTTTCAGAATAAATAATCTTATTAATACAAATAATACAAATATAAAATATATATTTATATTTTGATAAAAATAAAAAATTAAACCAATTAAAATTGCTAAAGAACCATAAATATCTTCAGATAAAACACTTATTTTTCTTTTTAACATTATATCTCTTAAAATTCCACCGCCTATAGCTGTAAATAAAGGTAAAAATATAAATGCATTTATATTTAGATTATTTTCTATAGCAATTAAAGAACCTATTATTGAAAAAGAAACTAAACCTATTGAATCAGCTATTAAAAATAATTTATATTGTTCTAAATTTTCTAATTTTTTTCTAAGAAAATATCCTATTAAAATAGTGATTAATACTGTTATTAATGGATATATATGTTCAAATATAAAAGGTGTCTTATTTACACTTATATCTCTTATAAAACCGCCTCCTAGAGCTGTTATATAAGATATTATAAATATACCAAATATATCTAAATTCTTTTTTTTAGCTGAAAGAAAACCACTTAATGCAAAAGCAATTATTCCTATAATATCAAAAAATAAAAACATTTTAATTGTTTATTAATTCTTCTAATTTTCTTTCAATATAATTAACTTCAGATTTTCTTCTTTTTAATAATTCTATTAGATCATTAATTCTTTTCATATTTAATAATGTTTTAAAATTTTCATTTTTTACAAGAGTCAAATCTAAATTAAATTCTTTATTAAAATCTTCTATAGAAAAAGTTTTTTTAACGAAAGAATTTTTAAAAAGAGGATCTTCTTCTAATTGTTCTATAGTTAAAAATATTTGTGGAATTTCTTTATTTTTTAAATTTTCTTTTAATTCTTCTAAAGATAATGGTATATTTTCTATAATTGTTAATTTTAAAAGTTCACTTGCTAGTTTATATTCATTTAAAGATATTAAAATATCTTCAGCATAATCATTAATTTTTATTATAAACAAATTTTTCATATATCTACCTTTTTCTTAAATTTTAATTAAAATTAACTTAAAACTTCCTTAATTAAGAAATTATAGATATAATTTAATTCCATACTTTTATTTTTTAAATTATTTATTTCTTTTTTATTTAAAGATTCAATTAGTTTTTCTAATTCTTCATTTGCATTTGAATTTATTAGTAATGTATAAGGTTCTTCATGTTTTGAGGAATATAAAATAACAAATTTATCTTTTGAAGAATTTTTCTTTGCAATTATAATATCTGAGAAAACTTTACCTTCATTACCAATAATTATTTCAAAATTTTCATTTATATTTTCTTTTTTATTTTTAAATTTTAAAGTTTTTAAAACTTTTTTACTTTTAAAATCAATTTTATTAACAATTAAATTATTTATTTGATTTAAAATAAAATTTTTAATTTTTTCTTTTGATAACATTTTCTGTCCTTTTAGTTTTTTTTAATTATAACTTATATTATTTTATTTAACAAGTATTTAAGGCGTGTTAAAGGTATTTTAATGTATAATTACACAAATAAAAAGGAGTTATAATATGCAAAGAAAAACAAATGAAGATAGAATTATTAGAATTGTTGAACTTTCAGAAAATCATTTTGGTTTAGGTGAGGTAAAATTTGTCGGAATTAAATATGATCCTCAGACAAGAGTTTGGGTTGCTAAATTAAAATTACATTCTTATGCTAGTATTTATGAAAGTGGAGATAATCCTGATATTGCTTTAAAAGCTCTTAAAAATAGAGTAAAAAGAATTATTAAAAGATATAATGTTGTTTAACTTTAATAGTTAACAACATTTTTGATATAATTTTATATATGGGGCTGACCTGGTTTCGACAGGATAAGATCCTAATAAGATTCATGCAAGTTTGAGAATACTTAAAAAATCTCATAAAAAATAAACGCAAACAGAACTGATTACAACGGTAGAGTTGCTGTAGCTGCTTAAGCAGCTACTGGGTTTAATTACTTACCTCGAAACAGAAAAGTAATTTGTTTTAGTTTTTATCCACTTATACTGAAATGTATAAAACATATATGTATGTTAGCTGTAGTTTTTAAAAACTTAAAGTGTGGGTTGGTAGGCAATGAAGTTAATCCTTACCGTAAAAAGAAAGATCTCAGGTGACAACCTTTCTGTCAATTTTAAGCATGTATAAAATCTTAAATAAAGACTTATTTTGGACTGCGGTTCGATTCCGCACAGCTCCACCAAATTTTGATTATTCTTATTTTTTGTATATAATACCCTTAAAAAATAATAATAAGAGGTTTTATTTATGAAAAAAATTATTTTAATTTCATTACTTTCTAGTTTCACTTTTTTAAGTGCTCAACAATTATCTACAGCAAACAAAAAACAATTTTTAGATACCATTGATAAAAAAATTCGATTAATGAAAGAATTTAAAATTTGTATTAAATATTCAAAAACAATTGAAGAAGCTAATCAATGTAAATCTCAATTTAAAGCAAAAAAAAGATTATTAAGAAATAAATTTGTTCCTAAAGGACAAGCTGTAAACTCTAAAATTGATAATCTTGTAAAAAAACAAAAGTCTTCTAATATTGATTCTCAAATTGATAATCTTGTTAAAGATTTAAAAACTAAATAAGGAGTTTTTTTGGAAGAAATTTTACATAATTTAGCTTTATATGGTTATGCAGCTTTATTTTTATATTCATTAACCGGTGGTTTTTTAGGTCTTGCTGTTGCTTCTATTTATTCAGCAACAACTGGTAAAATGGATATTAATTTGATTATTTTGACTTCTTTTGCTGGTAATTTTATTGGTGATAATCTTTTATTTATATTTTCTCAAAAAAATAAACAAATTTTAATTAAAGATTATTTTCATAAATTTAAAAAAGAAATAGCATTATCTAAACTTTTATTAAGAAAATATGGAGATAAAGTTATTTTTATTCAAAAATATATTCAAGGTGTAAGAACTTTTATTCCTGTTATTTTTGGTGTTAGTAATTATCCTATTAAAAAGTTTTTAATTTTTAATTTATTTGCTTCTTTTATTTGGTCAATTTTAATTGGTTCTTCTTTGTATTTTTTTAGTGGTTATTTATCTGAATATATTGAATATATAATTAAAAATCCATATATTTTATTATCTATCGGATTTATTTTTTTAAGTATAAATTATATTTATTTAAAATTAATTTTAAGAATCAGAAATTAAGATATTTTCTGATTCACGAACCATAATCCATTATAAATTAATTTTTGCTTTAAATTTTCAAGATTATTAAAATCTTTAATTATATAAATATAAAAACCTTCTTTTATTTTAAAAATTTCTTTATTTAATTTTATGAATCCATAATTAATATCTTTTTTGTCTTTTATTAATAATTCAGCATATGTTTCAAAATTTTTTAAATATAAGATATTATCTTTTAAATAAAAATTTTCTCCTTTAATTTCAATTGATTCAAATTTATTTTTTATTTTTTTTGTTTTTTTATTTACTTTTTCTGTTTCATATTCATTTGCAACTCTATTTAATTTAGATATATCTTCTAAATTTTTTAGTTCTTTTTTTTCTTTTCTTGTTAATGTATTTTCTGACATAAATTTTCTCCATTTATTAAACTTTAAGTTTTATTTTAATATACTAATATTATCATATTTTAAGGACTTTTTAAAATGAAATATATTCTATTATCATTACTTATATTTTTTTCAGCTTGTTCAAATAAAAATTTAGAAGTTAAAAAAGAATCTGTAATAGATATGATTTGTATTTCAGGAACTTCTAATTTATCAAATTTAGGTGAATCATTTACAGAAAATAGAATTATTTATAATATTAAAGATAATTTTTTTAATAAATTAAAATTACAATATGATTCAAATTTAATAAAAGAAGATTTCTTTGAAGATAAATTAAATTTATTAATTAAAAATGAATCATATATAAAAAATCAATATATAAAAGATAATAAAATGTTTTTAGATTTATGTATAGATAAATCTAAATTAGATTTAATAAACTAAAAACCTAAAAAGGTTCTTAGTCTTCATATAGAAGCCAATCTTCAAAAGCGTCATTTGAGCTTTCTTCTTTAGAAATAAATATTCCAATTAAATATAGAATAAATATTCCACCTATTACATATGATAACATTTTTTATCCTTCTTTGTTATGCTTCAAATACAGAAATTTCTCTTTTAATTAAAGCTGAAATTTTTGCTATATTTTTCCCATTTTTTCCTACAAAAATACCACTTTTAGTACATGTTACTTGTAGGACACCATTTTTATCTTCAATTGAGATAACTTCTCCAGGACGCTCTACTAATAGACTCCAAATAAATTCTATGACAGCAGCTAATGCAAAGTCTGGAGTTTTTGTTAAGAAATTGACTGGAAGATTGTCCATTTCTCGATTTAAAGCTTTTTTAATAGCTTCTTTAAAAACTTGATCGCCCCAAATAATTTCTTTTGGATTTTCAAATAGTGTTTTTAACCAATCATTATTTAAACAATCTTCAATTTGAGATAATACGTCTTTAGCATTTCCTTCAAATTTACCGAAAATTGTATCTATTGATATATCTGTATCTATTAATTTATGAACTAAACCTGAACCAATAGCTCTATACCCTCTAGGTTTAATTTCATAAACTTGAATTTCTTCAGCAAATTCTTTTAACCAACCTCTTCTTTCACTCTCAATATATGCTTTATTCGCTGCATATACAATTGTCTCTGCCTTATTAGGATTTTGTTCCCAAACTTTTTTAAATTCTTCTTTTTTCATATCTTACCCTTAATTAATTCAATTTAATATAAAATAAATAATCTTATATTTGTATTTAGTAATAGCTTTAAGCTTTTATTTTATATGGTATAATTCTCATAAAAAGGAGATAATTTATGAAAAAATTATTATTAATTCCTGTTCTTTTATTTAGTGTATTAAATGCTAAGCATTTAACAACACTTACTACTGGTAAAAAATACAAAAAAATGAAAATTGAAAAAATTGAACTTGTTTCAACTGGTAATCCAAATCAAAAAAGTTATATAACTAAATATTTAGAAAAAGTTTCGAATAATTATAAAAATACTCAAAGAGATTATAATATTCTTCATAAAAATACTTATAATGGTAGAGATAAATTTTCTGGTAAAAAAGAAGATACAACCGAGTTATTTGATTTATTATTTAAAGGTGTTGATAAAAAGAAAAAAAGTAGTTATAAAATAAAAACTAACGATTAATTTTTTATTAAGTTTACATATGTTATAATTTATCTAGACCTAGTCTATAGGTATTTTAAATATAAAGAGGTAATTATGAGTAAACCAATAGAAATAACAATGGATAATCATAAAAATATTATTGCTGAAAATGATATTTGTTTAGTTGATTTTTGGGCCCCATGGTGTGGACCTTGTAGAATGTTAGCTCCTGTATTAGACGAGCTTGCTGCAGAATCTAATGGAAGATATGCTATTTGTAAATGTAATGTTGACGAAGAACAAGAATTAGCAACTACTTTTGGTGTAAGAGCTATTCCAACAATGATTATTTTTAAAGAAGGTGAGCATGTTGAAACAATTGTTGGCCCTCGTAGTAAAACTGATTTAGAAGGTCTTCTTGCTAGATTAGTTTAATAAAAGAGAAGAATTAATCTTCTCTTTTATTTCCTTTCATTTTTTTTCATTTCATACATATTTAAATCTGCTTCGATTAATATTGAATCAAATTCTTCATTTTCATAAAATGGTTTTACTCCATATGCAAAATCAATATTAAAAGTATTTTTATCTTTTTGACTTTTCCATTTAAATTTTTTTTGTTTTAAATCTTTTCTTATATTAAATAATAATTTTTTTATTCTTATTTCATTTGTTATTTGTTTTGAATTAATAATATTATTAAAAATAATAATAAATTCGTCACCTGAATATCTAATAAATTCAAATTCATTTTTTTCAAAATATTTTAATAATTCTGCTTTAATAAAATTTGCAAAATAAATTAATGTTTTATCTCCAACATTATGACCATATGTATCATTAATATATTTGAATTTATTTAAATCTAGAAAGATAAATAAGCCACTAGAATTAGTTTTATTTTCTTTTAAAAATATATGATATAACCATTTTCTATTTTTTAAATTAGTTAATTCGTCATTATAAATTTCATTTTTTAGATAATTTATTTTATCTAGCATAACTAGCATTTCATTTTTTAAATTTTCTAAATTTGTATCTTTTATAATATCATTACTTGAAGATATTAATTCTTGAGAATTTAAAACAATTCGTTCTGTTGCTTCTTGTAATTCATAAACTTCTTGTACTTTATCTTCAATATTTTCTTCAGTGATAGAGTTTATATTTTCATTATATAAATTATCTGATTCTTCTTTAAAAATTTTTTTATATTCTGAAGGTAAGCATACTTGTTTATGTAAAATTCTTTTTAAAGTATTTTCAGTTGCTCTTTCTAAATTTATCATTTAAAACCTCTATGTTTTTGATATAATTTTTGTTTCTAATTCTTCTATAGAAAAATATTCTTCTATATTTAAATCATGAGTTAGGTATGGTAAAAGTTTTTTATTTTTTGTAAGAATTACAATATCTTTTTCTTTAGCTATTGCATATCCTAGTTCTAGAAAAACACTACTTTTAACTTCTTTTGGATAAATTAAAATAAATCTATCACAACTATCTATTTCTCTTAAATCTTGTTCTAAAGCTTCTTTTGGTTCAATATAATTATCTTTTTCATAATTTATAATTTCTGCATAAATTTCATTTACTGAAAATTGTGAAATTCGTTCCATTAATTCTTGCAATTCATAATATTCTTCTTCAGTTAATGAACTCATAGGTGTTGCAATAAAGATCTTCATATATGTCTCCATTTTATTTAATTTTATTATTATAGCAATTTTTTATTTAATTAAACTTAATACATAAAAGATTATATATTAAAAAAAGGATCCATATGAATGAATATCAAATTAATTATAATTTTGATACTTTTCTTAAGCGTTTAGATAAAGAACTTTTTAATAATTATGAAGTTTATATTTTTCTTGAAAATATTTTAAAAGATTTTTATCTTATTGATATGGAAGATTCTATTTTTTATAATGACTTTTATAATCAATTAATTTCTGAGGGAACTGTTGATATAAAAATTATTAGACAAATAATTAGAACTTCTGAATTTTATATATTTTTCAAAGATTTTATGAATAACAAGGTAGAGGATTTAATATCTAAATTAACTTTTGTTGATAATAAAATTAAAATATATAGAGCTATAACCTGTAATTATGATTTTATTAATAGAGTGAAATTTGTTAATAAAATATCTCTTGGTATTTTTTGGTCTTATTGTTATGAAGGAGCTATTCCGTATAATGGTTGCCCTTCTGAAAATGAATATATCTTCTTTGCTGAAATTAATATCAATAATATTGATTGGTTTCATACACTTATTTTAAATACATGTGAAATTTATGGTGAAGACGAACAAGAGATTAGAACTTTTTCAAATAAAAAAGTCTATAACTTTTCAATTGAGAAAGTTGGTGAACTTTTACATTATACAGTTAAGAAAAATGTAAAAACATAATAAGTATATAAGTCTTTTGACTTATATATTTTTAACTTTTTTTGTTTTTTATCAAGCTATAAAAAGCTATTATAAAAGCTATATAAAGCTATAGAGGGTTATTTTATCCCCAAATTTAGGGGTTTAAAAGACCTTAAGGTATACAAAAAACGCATTAAAGGTATACAAAAAACGCAATTAAGGTATACAAAAAACGCAACTAAGGTATACAAAAAACGCGAAAAGTGTATAAAATGTTTTATGAAATACACCTTTAAAAATTTAAGGTGTACTTAATTGACTTTTTATATACCTTTTAGGTATAATCTAATAAAAAGAAAAGGTTATAAATGAGTGAAAGAAATATAGTTAAGCAAAGTTATTTATTAAATAATTCTAAATATAAATTATCTGCTATATCTATGGATATTATAATGGGTTTGATTTCTGAATTAAAAAATGAAGATTCAGAATTTTCAATTATAAGAATAAAAATATCTGAACTTGAAAAGAAAATTAATAAAAGAATTGATAAACGATATTTAAGAAGATTAAGTTTTGAATTATTATCTCCAGATATTGAAATAAATTTAGAACATGGTGGATTTTTAAGAAGTGCATGGTTTAGTTCTTTTGAATATAATCCGCAATCTAATTTTTTAGAATTATCTTTTGATCCGAAATTAAAACCTTATTTATTAGAGCTTAAAAATAATTTTGCCTTAGGATATTTATCTGAAATTACTTTATTAAATTCAGAATATTCAAAAAGAATATATATGTTATTAAGACAGCGTTCAAATATTGGAAAATATGAAATATCTTTAAAAGATTTGCAAGAAATTTTAAAAGTACCTAAAAGTTATTTAGTTTATAAAGTTTTTAAAAAAAGGATTTTAGTACCTACAATTGAGAATATTAATTCAAGAACAACAATGAATATAACTTTAAATGAAATTAAAAATTTAAGAAAAGTTGAATCTTTAAAATTTGAAATTAAAGCTGAAAAAATTAAAAAAAATAAATTAAAAGATTTTGAATTAGAATTTTTAGAAGGAGATAAATAATGAAAGATTTGTTAAAAAAACATAAAATAACTGTTGAATTGACAATAGTCTTATTTTTATTTTTATTTATTGTTTTAGATTTTTTAACTTTCTCTAAAGTAATATCTTATTTATTAATGTTTATTGTTCTTTTAGAAGTCGTTAGAATGCTTACTAGTTATATTTTTGGAAAAGAACCAGTAATGAAATTAAGATTTATTATAGACGGTTTTATTATTTTCTTTTTAAGAGATTTGGTTTTAATATTTTCTGAACCTAAATATAATTTATCAGATAAACAGGATAAACTTATTTTAGTTGTTTTATTAATTTCAGCTTTATTTATTTTTAGAGCTATGTCTTTATATTTTAGTCCTAATGATAAAAATTGTGACGTATGTCCTTCAAAAAATAATTGTGATTTAAAGGAGTAGAAAATGATACAAATTAAATTAATTGATTCTAAAGGAAATATTATTAAAGAATATAAGACTGATCATGTAGATTATTTAAATAATAATAAAATTAAATTTTTAGCAAAAGAAGATAAAAAAAATCATATTTTAATATTAAGTACTTTGAATATTGAAATTATTGAATAAGAACTTTTATCTAAACAGTTAAATCGATTAAAAGAATAAAATCTTTTTAATCGATTTTTTAATTTCAAAATTTTATTTAAATTGAAAATTTTTGAAAAAGAATTCTCTTGCTTCTGCTGAATCAAACCATGTTTCATAGGTATTATTATATTTAAAAACAATTCCGGCTACAGTTTCTTTTTCATAATTAATTGTAAATATTTTTAAGTTTTCATTTTTTATTTTCATTTCTTTATTTGTTTTTAAATTATATATTTTTTTCACAAAATCTTTTTGATTTAAAATTTCTTTTAAAATTAACATTTTTATACCTCTTTTATTTTTATATATAAAGTATTAAGAAATATCTTATAAAAAATAGAGTATAATAAATAAAAAATGGAGAATTAAATGGAATCTAAATTAAGAAAAATGTTTGAGACGCAATATGAAGTCAATGTTGTTGCAGCAGGTAAAGATTGGATTAGTGGTTTTAGTAAAGATAATAGACGTTTAAATTATGCTAGGGCTATTTATATGGAAGCTATTGAATTGATTGATAGTTATCCATGGAAATGGTGGAAAAATATTAATCAAGAACCAGATATAAGTAATGCTCAAATTGAAGCTATTGATATTTGGCATTTTTTAATGTCTTTAGTTTCATTAGAAGTTAAATATAGAGGTGAGGATAAAAATAGTATTATTAAAAATAGTGTTTCTTTTTATATGAATAATATGAAATTTAAAGATTCTTTTAAAGATTTATCTGTTATTGAAATTTCAGAACATATTGCTAAACATGCAATTACTTTAAGTTCTTCTTCAGATTTAGAGGAAAGAAAAGTTGCTTTAAGATTACTTATTGGTGCTTTTGAAGCTTTAAATGAAACATTATTAAATGGAAAGCTTGTTGAAATTTATAATGGAAAGTCTATTTTAAATAAATTTAGACAAGAGAATGGTTATAGAAATAATACATATATTAAAATTTGGAATGGAAAGGAAGATAATGTCTATATGTTAGAGTTAATTACTCAAAAGAATATTTCTAATGATTCTTTATATGAAGAATTAGATAAAATCTATAAAACAATTAATAATTTAAGTTAGTTTTAAGAAAATATTAGATATACTTTCTTAAATAAAAAACCCAAAGGAGAAATTCGTTATGAAAACAATTACGACAATTGAAACAACAATTAGAATTAGTAGACGAATTGAAGAGCATGAATGCACTTTGGGGTTTAAAGAAAGAGATTCTTAAGAATTTTTTTTAAATTTAAAGCAATAGTTTTAAAGCCCCGGGTTAAAGAGAAATCTTTAGCTTCGGGGCTTTTTTCGTTTATAGAGGAAAATTTATCGTAGGTTGCCTGATTGGATAAAGGAGCCGGCTGATAACCGGTGGCAGAAATGTCTAGTTGGTTCGATTCCAACACTTACGACCAAAAAAATTATGCTAATGAGGCCAAACAGGTGAGGCACAGGTTTTGTACTCCTGAGACAGTCGGTTCGAGTCCGACCATTAGCTCCATGGCACTATCTTCTAATTGGAATAGGAAACCAGCTTTTCAAGCTGTGGAATACGGGTTCGAGTCCCGTTAGTGCTACCAAAATAATGTCCTGTAGCTCAATGGTAGAGCACTCGGCTGATAACTGATAGATAATAGTTCAATTCTATTCAGGACAACCATAAATGTGAAAAACATGTGAATAACTTTTATTTATGTGAATTAATATGTGAATATGCTACTATCGTCTAATGAGAGGATAACGAGTCAATATGACTGGAGATATAGGTTCAAATCCTATTTGTAGCAAATTTGCCCTTTGTCCCTGTCATTGGTCTTCTAAACCAAACCTTAAAGATAGGCGGACGGTATCTGGTTCAACTCCAGCAAGGGGCTCCATGGCACTATCTTCTAATTGGAATAGGAAACTAGCTTCTCAAGCTATGAAATATGGGTTCGAATCCCATTAGTGTCACCAAAATAATGTCCTGTAGCTCAATGGTAGAGCACTCGGCTGATAACCGATAGATAATAGTTCAATTCTATTCAGGACAACCAAATAATATGTTACTATTGTTTAAATGGATATGATATAAGTCAGTTAACGACGCGAGATATAAGTTCTAGTCCTATTAGTAATACAATTAGCTCCATGTCACTATCTTCTAACTGGAATAGGAAACCAGCTTTTCAAGCTGTGGAATACGGGTTCGAGTCCCGTTAGTGATACCAAAAAAAATGTGAAAAACATGTGAATAACTTTTATTTATGTGAATTAATATGTGAATATGCTCTTCTAGTATAATGGTTATTATTCCTGTTTTGTAATCAGGAGATAGGTGTTCGATTCACCTGAGGAGCTCCATACGCTGAATTAGCTCAGTTGGTTAGAGCACTGGTGTGGTATTCCAGAGGTCACAGATTCAAATTCTGTATTCAGCTCCATTTTATCACATATGAATGTGAATAATTTTTATTTATGTGAATAATTATCTCCCTATAGCTCAGTGGAATAAGAGCAATAAGCTACGAACTTATGTGTCACTGGTTCGAATCCAGTTAGGGAGTCCATTTCTTAATCTTCATTTTAATTTAAATCTTAAAATTTATTCTATACTATCAAACTTTTTAAATTAGAGGTTTTTTATGTATAGATTTTTATCTTTTTTATTATTATTTTTAATTGTTTCTATAGCTTATTTTTTTCAAAATAATTCTAATCTTATTGAGAAAAAAAATGAATTATCATTAATAATTCCATTATATAGTTATCCTACATTATGGAATTCTTCTATGCATAATAATTTAAATTATTTGAATAATAAATTTAAAAAAACTATAGTTATTATAAATCCAAATAATGGCCCTGGTAAATATAGAAATCCTGATTATGTTAATGGTATTAAATATTTAAATAATAATAATATTAAAGTTCTTGGATATATTTATACAAAATATACAAAACGAAAATTATTTAAAGTTTATCATGATCTAGAATTATATAAAGATAATTATGGTGATTTAAATCTTAAAGGTATCTTTTTTGACGAAATTTCTTTATCTTCTAAAGAAGATTTAGATTATTTAACTAAAATTATAAAATATGCTCATGATTTAGGATTTTCTTTTATAGCTATAAATCCTGGAATAAAATTAAATCAAGAATTTATAGATTTAGAATTATTTGATTTAGTTATTTCATTTGAAGATTCTTTTGAAAATTATAATATAAAAGACATAAAGGTTAAGGAATCTAAAAAAACTAAACATGCATTATTAATTTATAATTTAAAAGAAAAAATATCTTTTGATAAAATCAAAAATCAAGGTTTTGATTATTTTTATTTAACTGAAGATTCTTTGCCTAATCCATGGGATACTTTATATAAAATAGAAAGTTAATCCTATTACAAAAGTAATCTATTTAATATTTTAAATAGATAATTTTTAAACAAAAAGGATTATTATGCAAATACGTAATAAAGAACATTTAGTTCAAATATTAGAAAATCCAACAACAGTTAATTTTTTAATTAAAATTTTAAAAGATAAATTCAATTGTGATTTGCCTAATACAGGTCATTTATGTGGACAATCTTTATCTTCAGCTTTTACAGAACTTTTAAATATGGATATAAATTATATTTATAATGATATTGATATTTTTTATATTGTACATGCTTTAACTTTTAGAGAATCTAATAACTTTAAACGTTCTAGAGATATTCAACAAGATAGAAGTAATAATACAAGTTATTTTAGAGATTTTTTTGTTGATTCAGATTATTATTCTCAAATTACATATATTAATTCAATTTCACATTATAAAGTAGAACATAGTTTTTCAATGGGGCCAATAAATAAAACTTATGTATCTATGCTTTCAAATATTGATTTTGGATTATATGATTTTAAAGACTTAACTTATTCTATTATCGAAAATTTCGATATTAATTCAACTCAAATTGGTATTGAATTGAGTTCTAAAAAAATTGTTTATACGGATAATTTTTTAAACTTTATCTTAAGTAGACAATTGGAAATTTCAAAATGGAATACTCCTGTTCATTCTTTAATTAGAATTGAAAAGAAAAAGCAGGAGTTAGGTAATAATGTATTTTATAATCTTGAAGAGAATAAAATGTTATCTTTAACATATATTTCTGTTATTCAACAAAGATTGTATGAAGCTAAAAAAACTAAAGTTTTAATGAGTTTAGAAGATCCTTCTAGTAAGCATTATGAAGAATTAGTAAATTCTTTTTTTACTAATAATTTTAATAATTTTTCAAATTTACCTATATTTTTTGGAAGTAAACATAGAAATGATTTTTCTTTTTATTTAGAGGAAAATGATAATTTTTCTGATTTAAATCTTGTTTCAAGAGGTAGTTTGTTATCTACAATGGATAAAATTCCAACTAATAAAGACGACTCTTATTTTCTTAAAACTATTCAAACAAAAGAAAATGAAAAATATTTTGAAGAATATTTATCTGGATTAAGAAATTCTAATTTTTCTAAATCTAAATATTCAGCTAAGTTTATAAAAAATACTGAAGAATTTCTTTATTTAAAAAATGATTTTTCTGTAAAAAGAGATATTTCATATATGAAACACTTAGAATTATCAGAATTTGAAAGAACTTTACTTTTACCTTATACATATAAAAGTATTATTAATTCTTCTAAAAAGAATGTAAAAGTTTATGACCTTTCTAAATCTGAATCTGAAAAAGATAAATCAAAATATGGAAAATCTGCTTTAAATACTTTTAATCAAGAAATTGAATTTTTATTTTTTAAAGATTTTAAAGATTTTTCACATGAATTTTTAGAGTTATCTGGTAAGTTAAATTCTCTTTTTCTAAAACATAATTTAAGAAATGTTTTAGATATTCTTCCATTAAAAGATTGGTTAACTTTTTATAAAAATTTAAAACAATTGAAAAAAGAGTTTCCTTCTAATTGGTTAATTTTTATAGGACTTATTGAAAATAATGAAAATTCTATTGACAAAATATTTTTAACGTCTTATGAACATATGAAATTACTTTTGATAAATGAATTGAAAGTTGGAGCTAGTCCAGTAGCAACTAAAATTTTTGATAATGTTAAGTATAATGGTTTTAAAATAGAATCTCTTGTTTCAAAAAATGATTTACAACAAGAAGGTTCTGATATGGGACATTGTGTTGGAGGATATGTTAATGCAATTAAAGACGATTTTAATCTTATTTTAAAAATTACAGGTCGACGAAGATTAACAATTCAGTTATCTCCAAGAATAACTTTTGATAGTGATTCTGAAGATAAACGTGAATATACATTGGGACAATGTAAAAGAAGATTTAATAAAAAAATTGATTGGAAATCTGTAGAAGATCTATTTGTCTTTATTGATAAAAAAGTTCCTATTTTTCCTATTTCTATATATAGATTTACTTCTGAATTTATTTATACAGAAGAAGAAAAGTCTCTTTTATTAGAAAAAGGTATTATTGAAGAAGATAAGAATAAACTTCCTAAAAATGTTTATCAGCCACCGTTAGACGCTCCTCAAGTTATTAATGAAGAAAATCTCCCGTTTATTGATATAGACGAAGACGAGATACCTTTTTAGTCTGGATTTTCCAGACTAAAAATCTATTTAGATTATTTTAAATATTTCCAACATTCTACTTTATGATTTTTTAATTTATCACCGTCTTTATATTCATTTTTATAATAAAAACATTCTGTAAAGTTTTCATTATAAAGAACTTTTAAAAATCCTGAAGGGATTATTATTTTCTTTAATCTCAATTTTCTATCATATTCATTATATTTTTTTATTTGTTTTTTTGAAAAATGTTTTTTATATCTTTTAAAATATAATTTATCCGCGTCTTTTATCGGTATTTTTTTTAAATATTTAGAATGATCTTTATAAAAAATAATATTTAAAACATTTATTTTTTTATATTTAACAGCTAATTTACTTTCTAATCTTTCTACTTTTTGCCAACTTATTTGATTAAGTTTTGGAACTTGAGGAGTTATATTTGCCATACTGTAAACTTTTAATAGACTTTGCTTACTATAATCAAAATCAGAATCTTTTGCTATATGACCTCTATCATAACCGACATAAATGTAATCTTTTGGATATACTCTAAAACCTTTTGGTATTGATTTTTCAGCATAAAATCTAGGTCTTTTTTTTATATTTTTTAAATGAACTTTATCTCCATATAATGTATAAGATATATATCGTGGTCCTTTTACAGAATAATCATAACAAATTTGATAGATTTTTTTATCAATTATTTTAGAACATTTTTCATTAAAATAATTTTTTAAATCTAAACTATATAAATTTAGACTTAAAATAAAAATTAAACTAAGTTTAAAAAGGTTCATAATTTGACTCAATAAACATAGTTACATTTTTTTTATCGACTATAAATGAAATTGATTTTAATTTTAAATGTTTTAATTCTTTTTCTTCAAATCCAATAGACTCATTTATTTCTATAATTTCTCCGTCTTTTGATTTTACTTCTCCTAAAATATTTAAAACAGTAAATCCATTTATTTCAGAAATATCTGTTATAAAATCAAAATCTTTTTTATTTAGTTTTTTATTAAACTTAAATAAGCTTTTAAAACCATGTTTTTTATTAAACATAGCTTCTATATCGTATTTACCTTTTTTAAGTGTTAGAGACCCTTTTTTATTACTTTCAATACTATTTAAAGGTTTTTGTTTAATTTCTTTTTGAGTTTTAGTTGAAGGAGTAAGTTTTTTTAGATATTTTTTCACTTTTTTTATGTTTAAACCTTGTTTTTTAAAAGGTTTACATTCATTTAAGATTTTTGAAATAATTAAATTTTCAGACATTTTATATTCTCTCTTATTTGTTTTTTATATTATATCTAAAAGACACTTAAGAAAGAATAAAAAGTTAAGAAATAGAGATTTTCTCTATTTCTTAATTAAGGAAGAACACATTTTTCGCCGTCAGGAACTAATCCTGAAGGACATTTTTCTATAAGACATTTTTTTGTTTTTGGATCTAAGACACCTTCTTCACAATAAAGTTCTATACAAAGTTCGTCTGTAGTAGCTTCATTATATACAGTTTCTGTACCAGAAATATAATTAATTATTAAATTTGATCCAGATATTGAATGTGATTCACAATTTAATTTATTATCTGTACAATATTGATTTGCTTGCATATCTCCATAAGTATCTCCTATAGTGTTATTAAATGGGATAGTTACTGTTTCAATAATATTTTCAATAGAATAACTTGCTGCATTAGGATCAATACTAACAGTATTTGTTGGACAACTTCCTAATCTTCCACAAAATGGAACATAATCTAAATTACCGTCACATTTATCGTCAGTACATGAATCAGTAGGATTTGGTTCATATCCTAATGGAAATGCTGTTCCGTTAGTATTATCAGCACATTCTTCTACAGCACAAGAGTGATCAACACAACTATATGGAGAACATACATATTCTACATTACCACTATATAATTCACTTTTTACTGCCCATTTAGCAACACTAGGAATTAAAATACCAGGTTTACTTAATATACAAGCTCCTGGTTCTTTTATCCCCATGCTTTTATATAAATTAGCTAATTCAACAACATTAAAATCAGCTTCATTTACAACAGTCATTCCAAAATCAGAAGCATAATTTGCACAATCTGTTTCTGAAGTATATCTAGGTCTAATAAAATAAGTTTTTCCTAAATTTAATAAATCTGTTGTATCTAAGAATTTATCTTTAAGATCTAACATTCTGATAGAAGTAAATCCTTTGGCTTCAACTTCTTCATAATCTAAAAACTCAGGAACAAATCCTTCAAGTCTATCAGCAGGACGAACTGTATTTACAAATTCAATAAATCCAATATCTCCGTCTATATATGAATCCCAAAATCTTAATCTATTATTTTTTTCAGTTATATAATCATTATCTAAATTAACTGTTGTTGCAGATTCTAAAACATTTATTGGTTGTAATGCTCCATTACCCATTAATGTTTTTTCGTCACTATTTAAATCAAATATAAATGTAAGTGATAATTGATTATCACTTACATTAGATAAATGATTTCCTCCATATAATCCATAAAGACTTTCTATATCTAAAATTTGAGTTACATATAATTTTTCCTTAGGAGCTTTTATTGTAACTTTATTACCACATAATCCTGGATCTAAAGGATTATTTTTATACATACAATTATTATTTTCTGTATCATTTGATATTGAATAATAATTATTTGGTAATAATTTTATAAATGTAGGTAAATCTCTAGGAATTTCTCCTAAATTTGTACCTTGAACATTTGCAATTGTATACCAATTACCGTCACTAAATTGCACTGCCATTGTTGCTGCATTAAAATTATCCCATTTTGTTCCGTCTTTAAAATCTCCTGTACCTGTAACTGTAAATGGAGTTACGTTTGTTAATAAAGGCGAATTACCTATAGAAACAATTGGATTATTTCTACCTGTCCAACCAACTTGACCATTCATTTTACAAGTTGAAGAAATAGATTGAACTTGATCTATATTTTTCCAACAAACACCATTAACTGTTTCGTCATTTAATGGATCAAAATAATTAGGTGGACATATATATTTTAATTTTTTACAAGTTGATCCTTCTAATATTTCGTCACTGTTACAATCATAAGTCATTTTTACGTCCCAACGTCTTTCACCAGAAGTTGACATATCCCAATCTCTACACCAAAAATTACCTGATTGTGGAGAATTATAAACCCAATGACCGAAATGTTTATCAACTTTACAAGTTAAAGTTCCGTGAGCTTCTCTAGAAGTCGAATAATTTATTTTAGGAACTTCAAAGTTTGTTAAATTAATCATAGTATATGGATCAATTAATTTTAAACCAGTTATTGTTTGTTCAGGATTTTCTTCTGTTGGTTCAATTGAACCAAAGAAAGAGCAGCCGTCAACTTTATAACATTGTTTTTCTCCATTTTTCTTTTCAAAACATAAACTATCTCCTTCTCCTGTTACTTTATTTAAAGTAAATTGACAATTATCTATATTTGAAGAACATTGTACATTTCTTGGTTCAACATTCATTTCTTCTGGAGTTAAATTTTCTCCAGTAATTTCATGAACTATTAAAGGTCTTTTCTTAAGAATAGAATATGTTGCTGTATTACTATCTAAAGAAGTTGGTTTTCTACAGCTATTTGCTGGTGCAATATCTGAATTACATGAACAACCGTCATATCCACAAGAACCATGACAATCTCCTCCAGCTGTATATAATTCTTGACATTCTGGAAGACCTGAATTATAAGAATCTTCACATATATCTTTCATTTCTTTATAAATATCATTTGACTCTTCCCAACCTGCACTAGTATCACAAAAATATTCATTCCATGTGTAATCTAGTTTACAACTACCATTAATCATAGTCCAACCTGGTTTACAAGTTGGTTGAGCAAGACATTGAACAACTCCATTTATTTCTAATGGTGTATATCCGTCAGGACATTTTGTTGTTAAATCTGAAGTTGCACATAATTCTTGACCGTCAACATATACTAGAGTATCACCAGTTCCACAAGGGTTATTAACTTTACAAGCTCCAACTATATAGTCTGTATCTGTATTAAACAAATCTCTAATTGCAGGATCTGTTACATAATTCATATCACTTGACGAACATTCAAAAAATGCGTCTTTTTTACATATTTTTATACCAGCTTCATTTAAAACTTCTGTTCCTCCTAATTTGCAATAAGGTTCTTCTACACATTCTCTTGTTACAGAATCATATGTTCCACTTGTACATGCTGGAGATTCTAAAATTATTTTATTTAAAAAGTCATATGTATAACTTGAACCGTCTAGTGGTAAATAACAATAATTATGTAATTCATTATAAACCATATTTGGATTTTTACATGTTGGTGATTTTAAGATTGTAAAATCTTTATAATATCCTTCACCTTGAGAATTCATAAAATAACCAGCTTTACCTTTAGGTGCATGACCTCCTTTATAATCAATAACTAAATTTCCATTTTTATAAACTTGTACACCTTCAGCATTATTTATAATTTTAAAATCTGTATAAGTTGTTGTACAACTCCAACCATAACTATCAGCTAAAGATTTTAATGCATATCTAGTTCCATTTACATATTTTACTAAAACAAGACCTACATTTGGACCACCACCTAAAGTTGTTCCTCCATTGTTTATATTTCTTGACCAACCAACAGCCCAAAAATTCTTAGAATTTTTATATCCAAAAACAAACCCTATAGTATCGTCGTCTCCACCACCACAGCCAGTACCAACTCTAACTTTACCTTGTAAAATAAATTCGTCTATTTTATCAGGATATAAATATACACCATTAGTATTTACACTTTGATACATAGCTGGACCACCTTGATCTTGAATAATTCTCCAATCAGTATTGTTACTTGTATTTAATAAATAATTTTTTGTCCAACTTGCATAGTTGACTGTTTCGAAACAAGACGCAGAAGTTGCAACTGTATTTCCACAATAAGCATTATCCCAAGTTAAATCTGTTGAACACATACCAACAATATCTCTATCTAATTCAAAGCCAGTAGTAGGACATTTATCAACTTCATATCTACATGTTTCAATAACTGTTCCAGTATTATCTACTTCATAGTTTATATCACCTAAAAGACATTCTTTATTTCTTCTACAATCTTTGTTATTTTCGTCATAACTAAATCCTGGTTCACATTTTCTTTCAGGTTTTTCATAACAAACGTCATTAACTTTTGTTGTACATGAAGGTTCTGTTAAACATTGATTAGTTGTTGTATCTAAAGTATATACAGGACTTAAACATACAGTTTCTTCTTCTGCAGAACAAGTTCCTGATAATGCTGGGTCTAATCCAACAGTTGCAGGTTTTGTATAATATACTGTACCTGAAAGATCCATTAAAGTTAATCCGTCTTTTTCCGGATAACATAAGTTATTTAATAAAGTATATCCTGAATCACAAGAACCAGATACTGGTGGAATAACTAAATCAGGAGATACTATTTGTTGACAATATTCGTCTGTTAATGTCCAACCAATTTCACAAGTTAAACCTTGGTTTTCAGCTGGAGGACAAGTTAAACTTTCAATTAATGTATTTTTATGTGTAATTGTATCTGCTATAGAATAAATATATCCGTCAAAAATGTTTTCACCAACTTTATTATTATTTGGACCAGCAATACATTCTGTTGTATTATTACTAGCTGGACATGTATAATTATATCTTAAACAATTTTCTGCTGGTGGTATTGAACCTGCATTTGGACAAGTTCCACCTGTTGCTTCTGGAACACCTAATCCTCTACAATCTCCACCTGAATTTAATAATGGTCCTTCCCAACTATTTCCCCATTGATCAATATCTGTTGGACATGTATATGTATAATATATATAATCTTTTTGACAAAATCCGTCAACAGAACTATTATTTATTGGATCATAATAACCTGTAGGACATGTATATGAAACTGTATTAAGATTTTCACCAGTTTTTGTATTCCAAATTATAGACCCATTATATGTCATTGTAGCTGCAACAGCGTCCGTTGCATGATCTCCACCAGAATTAATATTTATTTTATGAAGTCCTTTTGTTAATGTATAATTTTTAGTTAAAATTGTTCCCCAATTATTTGTACTTAAATCACTTAAATTATCAACTGTTGCAGTACCATAGTTATCAGCTTCAAATGTTAATTTATAAGTACCGTCTTCTGGTGCATAAAAGTTAAAAGAATAATTTCCATTTTTAACTCCATATGTTTTTAAAAAACTTGGCCAAATATTTGCAATACCATATATTGGTGCTCCTGCATTTGTTGGATAGTAAATAGATTCTCCTGTTTTTATTTTTGGAGTAGTTATAGTAGCGTTATGTTTTGTTGCATTTCCAGAATTGTATAAACTTTCTGCATTACATGTTTCTAATTCTGTATTACATGCTTCATGCCCATATTCGTCAATTAAACAATCATATTCATTATGAATTCTTGGTATTGGAATAATTTCTCTATCAATATTTCTTGATAATGCCGGAGTTCTAATTATTTCTTTTAAATAAGAAGGAGCTCCGTCGATATAAGTATCTTTAGAACCTATATCAATAATACCCTTTCCGCTAATATCATTATCGTCTACATTTATTAATGGATTTCTTTCAGCAAATGCTGAAGTTATTAAAATTAAATTTAATAACCCTATAAATATTTTTTTCATAAGTTTCACCTCTACTTATATTTCAATGCTTTATTATATCTTAAAATTTTCTTAAATAATATTTCTAGTTAATTAAATTTATACTTTTTTGATATAATATTTAAAAATTTATTGGAGCGTTATCATGTATTTAAAAAGTTTATTAATTCTTCTAATTTTTTCTAATTTATATTCAAGTGATATAAATTATCTTAAAAAAGTTTGTTCTTCTTGTCATAGTTTAAAGAGTAAAGATAAGTGGGTTGATCTTAGTTTAGAAAATGCTCCAAGAATGAGTACTATAATAACTACTTATAAAAAGAAATATGGAGATAAAAGTGCCAAGTATTTAAAAGATTATTTATTAAATCCTTCTAAAGGAAAACAAATTGTAAGACATTATTATATTAATAAATATTCTCCAATGCCTTCAATGAAAATGTTTATGACAGAGAAAGAAATGGAAAATATTAGTAATTATTTAACAAAAAATTATTAATTTATATATATATTTGACTGAATATATATATATTCTTTTATAATGTCGTCAAAATTTGAAGAATGATTTTCTAAAATAAAATTAGAAAATTTATATTTATTTTTTAAAACTTGAATAAAATCAATTGTTTTTTTATCTTTATAGAAAGATACTGGTTTATGTTTATCTTTAAAACCTTCATTATCATGTATATGAAAATGAAGATTTCTATTTTCATATAATAATGAATCACAAAAATCTATCCATTTCATATTATGAGCTGTTGAATGTATTTTTTTATGTCCTATATCAAATGTAAAATTAGCTGAAATATCTATTGATTTAAATAAATTTTGATAAAAATTTATATCTTCATATGTATTTTCTATATATATTGGGAATTTAGACATTTTTTTTACATATTCATAATTTTTACAAATTATATCTATTTGTTCTTGTTCTTCTAAAATTTTAGATTCTTCACTAGTTGCATGTAAAACAATGTAATTTATATTTTCTTTATTTATTCTTTTAAATTGTTTTTCCCATATTTTAAACCATTCATATTCTGTATATTTATTTTTATTTAATAATTTAGCTTCAAGTGTCATATGAACAATATTGTTTGTTCTAGATTTAAAATATTCAAAAACTGTTGTTAAAATTTCTGAATCTAAATTAATATATCTTTTAGTGTCATAGCATTCTAAACCTATTTCTAAAGGTGTTTTTTCGTCACAAATATATAATAAAGAATCTAAATATTTTAAATTTTCTTCTGTAATACAATTATCTATTTTAAATCCAAACATATTAACCTCTCTTTTTTTCTTGATTTAACATATAAAATAATAGTGTAAATCCATAAATAAATGTTGATAAAAGAATAACACCTATTGTTACGCTTTCAAATAATGTATAAAATTCAAAATCTTTTGGTAATGCATGTAACATTATTATAGATAAAGAACCTTTAATTCCTGCTAAAGTTAATATTACCCAGCCATTTATACCAACATAATCAATTGCTTTTGTAGATTTTCCTATAAATACAAATTTTGCCATAATAATCATTCTAATAAAAGTAGTTGCTAAAAACATAATTAAAATTTCTTTCCAATAATAAATTAAATTATTAATATCTATTGTATTTGCCATAACAACATAAACTAGAATTACAGCAAAAGTACTAAATATATCTAAAGTATTATTAATTTCATTTTGTTTTGTTTTATTAGATACTTCTTTCTTTAGAAATTTAAATAAATTTTTCTTTTCTTTTGAAGAAAATACTATATTTTTATTTTCTTCTGAAATAGAATTTTGAATTAATGTTGTTAATGTAATAATTGCTACAATAATAGAAAATATTCCGGATACATGAGCTATTTCACCTAAACTAAAAGAGAAATAAGATACAACTAATACAATTAATAATTCTTCTTTTAATAAATTAAAGTTTTTCATTAATTGATAACCTAATATACCAATACTTAATCCAATTACAGTTGATAGACCATAAACTTTAAACATAATAAGAGGTATTGTTGTTAAATCAAAAGTTCCATTGATAATCCATGGAAGACCAATAAAATAAAAAGCAATCATAGCTGTTGCGTCATTACCTAAAGATTCCCCTTCTACAAGAACTTTTATATTATGAGGAATTCCTTTAAATTGTGAAAAGATATTGTTTACACTTATCGCGTCTGTTGCCATATTTATAGAAAATAAAGCAACATACATACCTATAGATAAACCTACACCAAATATTTCAAATTTATATAAAAGGGCCCCTAATAAGATAGAAATACTTACAGATACAATTGCTAAATATGAAATTGAATATTTATAGGTTTTTATATCTTTCCATTTTAAATGCATTGCGTCATACATTAAAATAATTGGTATTAGAAAAAATATAATTGAATCAAAATGTTCAGAAGCATTTATATTTAAAAATTCTGGAAAAGTTTGATAAGTTAAATAACTTAAAATTATTAAACTATGTGGTAATGGTATTTTGAAAGATTTATTTAAAACAGAAGATATTAAATAAATAATTGACATTGTAATAAATGCTAATTGCATATGCATGTGTTCCATAGGTGTACCTTTTTTATTTTATTATACTTAATATTTTTTTAAAGTTAGCTTATATTATAAAATAATTTATTTTAAAAAAGGAAAAATAATGAGTTATTACAACGAATTGGTTAGTAAATATAAAGGTTTTCATGAGTTTCATGATTCAAATATTTCTTTAAAAGATTTAAAAGTTTTATCAAAAATGGTAAATAGTTTTCAATCTGAGATTAAGCAAAAATATGGTATTTTCGTAAAAATTCCTCCACATTTTTTATTGAGATTAGGTTCTTCTTTCAAGAGAGAATCTATCTCGAAAATTTTCAATATTTTTGAAGAAGTTGTTATTAAAAATAACTCTTCTTGGGAGTATAAAATTAAAAATGTATGGGACGGGAGACAAGAATTAAAAGATATCTACGAAACTTTTTTTCTTGTTTTTAAATTTCATAGGAAAAATAGAGTTGATTTAATTTCTTCCGGAAAACCGGGGGAAAGAGAATCTAACAAAACAAAAAAAATCTTAGGTTTAGATAATGAATCTAAGAAGAAAGTTTTATCTTCTAAACAAGAAGATAAAAAAAGAAGAGCTAAAAGAGAAAAAAAAGCTCTTAAACGACAATTAAGAGAAGGAGGCAGAAAATAATTTCTGTCTCCTTTTAGCTATTCTTGCTTTTATTTAAATTTATTTATATTACTTATTAAATCTATATCGTTTTTAACTTTTTTTCTTAATCATTTGTTACAAACAAAGGTGAAGAAAATTGAAGACAACTTGAGAAATGAAGTTGATACCTTAAGAGAAAGGTTATTGGAAATAGAAAAAAGAGTTGAGAAGTAATTAAATTTACTTCTTTAATATAATAAATATAAGATTTTTCTTATATTTTAAGATCTAAATATTTTTAATCAAAGGAGAAAAAATGTGTATCGGAAATCTAGAAAGTGTTTTGGGCATTATTATTCTACTAGTTGTAGTTTATAATGTGTTTAAACTTAATCAAACTTTCAGAATGATCACGAATATAAAGCAATTAAAAGAAGAGCGAGACGAACTTGCAAAAAAAATTGCTGACATAGAAGGATAGAAAATAAAAAACATGAAAAAAAAGTCTATAGATATAGGCTAAAGTGAGAAATCTGATATAGTAGCTCTTTTTAGGGCTGCTATTCAACTTTTATAGTTAAATAAAATAAAAAAGCAACCAAAAATAAATTTGATTGCTTAAAAAGTAAATTTTGAAAATAAATATTAAGGGGGTAACTATTTAAAATAGTTTAGAGTTTTTCAATTAAATATAATATTTATATATAATTCAAAATTTTTATCTTTTTTTAAATTGAAAAACTATTAAGATTTAAGTAAAAAATAAATTTTTACTTAAAATAAAACTATTAAAGTTTTAAAAATCCAATAAGGACTATCTTATGAATAGGAAATAATTAGATAAATTCTTAAAGATTATGAATCTTTAAAAGAAGATATCTAACGTTTCAATAAAGAAACTTCCCATTTGCACTACTTAATCTACTTTATAACTAATCTTTTCGAATCATTAAGGTTAGTCTCCATTTAAAGTTAGTGACTTTATTTAATTATCTATGAGATAATTTTATTTAAAATGGAGGTCCCATATCTTTGGTTTTTGAGAACTTAACAATTCTATCAACTTACCTTTACCAAAGTGATAAGCTGAATAAAAGTGTTAAAGGTAAGATAGTCTGAGATTAGGACTATCTTATGAGTATCTTTAGTGAGATTATCAGTTATTCTCCCAAATAACCGTTCCTCACGTATCCACCGTCAACTCGTTCAGGTATTACTCAGAACTGCTGTTTTTTTTACAGGTCTAGCGTTTGACCTCTTCTATGTGACTACTCTATTTTCTACCTACCACTGTATCTGCCGATCCATTAAAAAGGAGCTACCTTTAAATGTGCGGTTTCCAATAAACACCTGTCAACCTTGGGAGTTTCGAGGTGACTAGATTCTTACCTAAGTAAGTCTAGTATTAAGTTCCTTTCGTCCCGGCTTTCACCGTTTTACATAGGGAGTAGAACTTTCCAATTATAAAAAATATTGTAGATTTGACTCTACGACCTTTTCTTTATCAGAGAAACGCTCTACACTGAGCTAAATATTATAGTTTGACGCAAATGTGTCTACTCAGTGGCTTCGTAATGTGACTTACAAAATACCACACATTCGCTGCTTCCCTATTTCTAGTTTCACGGTTTTAAACTTTAAACTTTCGTTCTCAATTCAAAAGTATTTGGCGTGATTAACCAAACCTCTTTCAACTGAATAGCAGCCTTTGTTTTTACACTCAAACACCTATTCTACTGTTCTTTAATGGTCTCTCGTTTTGTTTGGAACGCAACCTTTATCAAAAGATAAAAGTAGGCCTTATGTATCCCTACATAAAATATATCTCCGCAGTTGCTCTTGATATATTTAGTTTGTTAAACTACACCTAGCACAAAACTTCGAGATTAGTTCCCATTTCAGGAAACCCTATGCAACAAACATAGTTAAAAGTCAGCTTGCATGAATTAGCCTTAATATAAAATATTAAGGTGCTAATTTGTCAAATTAGCCTTCACTATTCTCATAGCTTATTAGTGTCATGCCACTTTGAAATTAACAAATATTTAAAGTAAAACTTTTAATATTTTTTGGTGTTAATTTCGATAGGGTGGAATTATATATAAACAATCCTTAAAATAAACTTAAATTTAAAAATGTTTTAAAAATTTATGAAAAAATTACAAAAATAGCTGCAATTATATGAAAATTTAATATTAAAGGTCTTATTGAAATTTTTGAAATTTCGATACCTTCGATAAAACCTTCTTTAAATTCTTTAACTATTTTCATTTCATAGACCTTTTAAGTTTTTTTTAAAAATTATCTTAGCTAAACAATCCTTAAATTTTAATTAAATTAATACTTATTACGTATAAATTATCTATTATTGATAATAATTTTAATTAAAAGGATTACTTATGAGTAAAGAATATGAAATTGTAATTGAAAAAGAAGGTGAAATATTTACAGAATGGTTATTTTCTGAATTTAAACCAACTATTTTTTCAGCTGCTTTATCTTTAAAAGATATAAAACCTACTGAAATTATTTCTATTAAAGAAAAGTCATGCAATTAGAAGTTCTAGAATTTGGAAATGTTCATAATCAAAAATATTATATAGGTTCTATAAAAGTTAAGGATTTACTTAATATTGTTGAAAATGTTCAATTTGATAATGAAAGTAGTTTATATATGGCATATTTAACAACTTCTAATTTTAATATAGAATATATTTATTCTAAGAAAAAAACATTTTTAAATTTAGAAAAAATTTCTGAAATTAAATTACACTATAGTATTTCATTTCTAAATGAAAATATGGAAATTCCAATTATTATATCTTCATTTGATTTTAATGCAGATAGTCTCCCTTTTTAGGGAACTATCAAATTCTTTCTTTAAATTCTTTATATAAATCTAAACTTTTTTCTAATTCATTTATTAAGGAATTAGTTTTTATTTCAGAAGTTGAATTTCCTTCTGATACAATAAGTTCTTTAATAATTCTATCTATAGAAGCTAATAATTCTATATTTTTTTCTTTTAATATTGATATATCTTTTTTTATCTCTTCTTTTACTTTTAATGTTGAATAATTATATTTTAATTCTTTTAATTTTTTAATTTTTCTTTTATTAGATAAATAAGTTCTATATGATTCATGTACAATATTTTCTATTTTATTTCTTATAAATAATGAATTACTCATTTTTTCTGTTAACAAATTATTTATTTGATCTATTTTATTAAAAATATTTAAATCTTCATTAAATTCTTTTCTTAATAATTCTCTATCTCTTATAATTTGTTGTTTTTTAAAATGTTGTTTAATTAATGGTTTTATAGATTTATATCTTTTTAAAGTATATATATAATAAAATAAACTTATAATAGTAAATATTAAAAATATTTTATTGTTTGAATAAAAATAAATAAATATAGATAAAAAAAATAATATGAATGCTTCAGCTAAATACTTTGTTGATTTATCTATTTTTAAAAATGTTAAATATAGTGAATTCATTAATTAACTCCTCTAATTATAGATTCAGTTAAAACTCTTATAAGAATTGGTCCAGTTAATCCAGTTGTCATACCTATAATTATTCCTATAATTAATGAAAAACTATTCTTTGTATTAAAATAAGTTATAAGAGTTATACCAAAAATAAATAAAGGTAATATTTTTATTATTAGACTCAAAATATCTATTATTAATTTTTGTGCTGGTTCTAATAAATTTAAGTTTTCTTTTAGTTTCTTTTCTTCAATATTTACTTTTTTAAATTTTTTTACTATAAATTCTGATTTAGAATTTATAGAATAATATATATTTAAAGAAATATTAAATATTAATATAATTCCTATTATTGAAACAGAATAAATAATTAATTTTTTAATAGCTTTTGAAAGATAATTTGTATTTAAATCAAGTTGATTCATTTAGAAAAATTCCTTAGTTTATTTTTAATATATAATAAAAATACTTAAATAAAACTTAATCTAAATAGATTTAGTATCAAGATATATTTATCTTGACACTACTTATATAATATACATTCTTGGAATAAATTGTATACCTGGTAAATCTAAATAAAATCTTTTTACAATATTTGTTTTTGAATAAAATATTTTTTCATTCTTTTTAAAACTTTTTGTATAACATTTTATTTTTTCTCCAGTATTAAGATATAGTGTATCTTCTTTTATCTTAATAATTTCTGCTGGTTTATAATTAAGTTTTATATTGAAAATTTCAAATGTATATGAAATTATTAATATTGATATAGTTATAATTAACCATTCTTTTTTATTTTTAGACATTTTTAATCCTTTATATAAGAAAAAATAATCTTTTCTATTTTTTTATTTGTTACAATATAATTTTCTATTAATTTGAAAATTGATTTTTGCATTCCACTTTTTAGTAAAATATATTCAAAAATTTCATTTATCTTTTTATTTTCCATTTCTGAACGTTTACATTCTATTAAACCATTTTCGTAATAAAAATCAAAAAATAATTGAGAAAATTTACGATATTTAAATTTACATAACTCTTCTTCTGAAGAAGATTTAAAATTTCCTATATATTGATTTTCAATTTTTTTACTAACTTTCTTTTTTATTTTTAAACTCATGTGAGATCCTTTTTAATATTTTTAATCGTTCGTTATATACAAACTCTTTTATTTTATCTGTAGAAGGTTTTATTTTGAATTTATTTTCATAATCATTAATAAACTTTTCTACATTTATTTTTAATCTTTTTATTTTAAATAAAGCTCTTAAGTAATCTTCATTTAAAGTTTTTTCACCAACACTATATGTTAATCCATTTATTTTATAAGAACCATATTTTAGAACTAATTCTAATTCATTTGAATCTAATATAGTTGCATTGTTATCATTACAAGTAATTCTTCCTAAAGAATCAGCATTAACAATAACTATAAGATCTTCTAATTCTTCTTCATTTTTTGGAAAATTATTTTCAAATATCATTTTTAAAATTCTTTTGATAGTAAGTTTTTCTAAATCATGAAGTTTATGGTGGTATATAGCACCCATATTTAAAAGTCTTTCAATTTTATTATTAAATTTTAATCGTTTTTTAAGAAGACTTGAAAGTTCTTTTACTAAATCTTCATTTGAATGACCATAATATTTAAAATATTTTTTATAAACTCTAGGTTTACCAATATCATGAAACAATGCTGCAAATTTAACATTTGTTGACGTTGTTAATTCTGAAGCTTTATCTAAAACAAATAAAGAATGATTTAATACATTTCCTTCTGCATGATATTTAGCATTATGATCATATGAAATCATTTCAAATAATTCTGGGAATATTTCTTTTAAAACTTTTAATTCAAGTAAAGTATAAAAAAAAGTAGAAGGATTTTTTAAAGTTAAAATTTTTTCAATTTCTTTAAAAATTCTTTCTGGAACTAATGTTGATAATTCTTTTTTTAATGAAAAAACTAATTTTTTAGTTTCTATATCAATAAAAAAATCTTTATATTTTGTTTTAAATCTTGCTAATCTTAAAACTCTTACAGGATCTTCTGAAAAAGCTTCTGATACATGTTTTAAGACTTTATTTTTTAAATCTTTATATCCATTATATGGATCAATTAAATTTCCTTTTGAATCTATGGCCATAGCATTTATTGTTAAATCTCTTCTTTTAAGGTCTTCTTCAATAGATACATTATTTATATTTGATTCAAAACCTAAATAACCTTTTCCTGATTTTCTTTCAGTTCTACATAAAGCAAATTCATTATTTTCTTTATCTAAATAAACTGGAAAATCAGCACCAACTTGTTTAAAACCTAAAGAAATCATTTCTGAATGAGAACAATTTTCAACAACAAAATCAATATCATTTGGTTTATCATTATTTAATAAATCTCTAACAAAACCTCCGACAATGTAAGTTCTTGAAAGTATTTCTTTTGGAACTATTTTGAAGTATTCTTCGACGTTTAATTTCATATTAAATCCTTTTCATAATTATAAGAAAAATAAGCTTTATTTTTCTTTATACGAATGTAATATTTGTTTTATATAAAATATGATAAGAATCATAACAATTTAAATTTAAGTTAAGTTTAAATTTGATATAATTATTTATTAAATTAAAAGGATTTATTATGAATATAAAATATTTATTTTTAACTATTATTATAATTTTTACAGGAATTTTATTTTTTACAGATATAAAAGATAGTGGAAATATAACTATTAAAGAATTAGCAAAACATAAAGAAAAAAAATCTATTTATATAGATAAAAAAGAAGAGGAAATTCAATTAAAAAGACTAAAAAAATTAGAAGATTTTAAATATATTTTAAATTCTAAAGAAGATAATAAAACAATTGATAAATTTATAGATAAAAAATTTATTAATAAAGAAGATTTTAAAAGTTTTGAGAAAAAAGCTTTTAGAAAACAAGTTGATAGAATAAAAAGAAATAAACATTTTCAAGAATTATTAAAAACTCCTATTCTTTAATTAAAAGGTATAGGAGGATTATATTCTTTAACATAATTTAAAACTTCATAATTTCTACCTATAGTAATTAATTCTTTAATTTTATAAGAGATTCCATTTTTATTAATTGAATATTTTTTTATATATTTTCCAGGGGATCTTTTTTCAGAATCAATCATTATTTTACCTTTTTTATTTTATATATGGAGGAGAATATGGGATTCGAACCCATGGATCGACTTTTTAGATCGACCAACAGTTTTCAAGACTGCCGTAATAAACCAACTCTACCAATTCTCCCTATGGTACATACAATGAGAGTCGAACTCATACTAATAGGATTTTAAGTCCTATGCCTCTACCGATTGGGCTATGTATGCTTATTTGGAGGAAAGTATGGGATTTGAACCCATGATCCTGCTTTTATACAGAATGACTGGTTAGCAACCAGTTTCTTTAAACCACTCAGACAACTTTCCATTGGTAAGTTCATATAGAATTGAACTATAACCTTACATTTTGGCAGGGTTATACAGAATCGAACTGTAATCTACGGGTTTGGAATCCGGTATTCTACCATTGAACTATAACCCTATATTTGGTACACCTGACAAGATTCGAACTTGTAGATTTACGGGTCTTAACCGATTGCCTCGCCGCTGGGCTACAGGTGCACTTTTGGTACGTCTGACAAGATTCGAACTTGCAAATTTACGGGCCTAAACCGATTGCCTCACCGCTGGGCTACAGACGTATATGGTACATGTAATGAGAGTCGAACTCATACTGATAGGATTTTAAGTCCTATGCCTCTACCGATTGGGCTATACATGCTTATTTTGGAGGAGAATATGGGATTCGAACCCATGAACCGACTTTTTAGACCGATCAACAGTTTTCAAGACTGCCGTAATAAACTAACTCTACCAATTCTCCTTATGGTACATACAATGAGAATCGAACTCATACTGATAGAATTTTAAGTCCTATGCCTCTACCGATTGGGCTATGTATGCTTATTTGGAGGAATAAAGAGGTCTCGAACCCCATACTTTTTAAGTACGTTTACCTTTCCAAGGTAACCTAATCACCTGATTAGTTTTTATTCCGTATTTTTGGAGGAGCTTAACAGAATCGAACTGTTATGTTTTACCATACCAACGGGTTCAAACCGTCTTTGCTACCTTAGCGGTAAGCTCCATGGAGCTCTCTATCAGATTCGAACTGATAATCTAGTACTTTGCAGGTACTTGCCTTATCCAATTTGGCCAAGAGAGCATTTAGAAATTTTGATTTGGCGGACATACTTGGATTTGAACCAAGAAGAGTTTTACCTCGCTCGATTAGCAGTCGAGTGCAATACCTGATTATGCGATATGTCCATTTTTTTGAAGAGTTGAGTTGAGAGAATTTTAAGCAAAAAAAAAGGGAAGAGCTCAAAGTCTTTCAACTCGAACCCTTCCCTTAAGGTTTTGAAAATTTAATTTTTTAAATTTTGTTAACCGTCAATTTTAGAGCACGAGTTATTCTTTAGCCATAAGCTAGAACAACTTAATGATAATAACGATAACAAGTTTGTATTTACATTTTTCATGTCGTGCTCCTATTTAATTTTTTTGTAAAGAAATTATACATTTTTATTTCTTAAAAATAGCTTAAAATTTAAAATGTTTTAAAATTAATTCCATTTTTATTAAATAAAGTAATTATTAATATATAATTAAATATAAATATAAATTTAATATAAGGTAATTAATATGATTAGAAAAAAAGCTTTTTCTTTAACAGAACTTTTATTTGTTATGATAATAATAAGTGCTTTAGTTGCTATTGCTATACCAAAATATCAAGAGCAACAACATATAGCTATAATTAATACAATGCAAAGTGATACAGAACAAGCAATTAATTTATTAATTCAAGAAATTCAAGAAATTGAATAAATAATGAGGTAAATTTATTATGAAAAAAAATATAAGTAAGAAAATTATTCTTTCAACAATATTATTAGGATTTTCTAGTTCTTTATTTGCAGCAACTGAAGTTGAAGATTCTTATGAAAATGAACATGAAACAGTTATTTTAAATCAAGATCAAGTTCAGAATGAATATAGACATAGATATGGTAAATCTGGACAAGAACATGGAATGAATGTAGAAATGGGACTATCTCATGGTGAAGGTCATAAATATGGTATTAGTGGACATGTTAAATTTAATGGAGAGGATAAAGAATTAAATTGTGAATGTCCTTCTGAAGAAAGAAATAATAATAGATATGGTAAATCTGGACAAGAACATGGAATGAATGTAGAAATGGGACTATCTCATGGTGAAGGTCATAAATATGGTATTAGTGGACATGTTAAATTTAATGGAGAGGATAAAGAATTAAATTGTGAATGTCCTTCTGAAGATACTAATTTAGATTTAACTGGTGAAAGTGTTGTTGATACAGAAAGAGTTATTACAGATAGAACAAATTCTATTGAAATTCCAGAAAGTGATATTTTAGATATAACAAGACAAATTGATTCTCTTGATAATGTTTCTGAAGAAGATAAAAATTCTATAAAAGATAAAATCTTAAATGAAATTTCAACTAATCCTAATTTGACAGTTGAAGAAAGAAATACTGCTTTAAATACAATTGTAAGAGATACTGTAGATTCTAAAAAAACTCCAACTGTATCAGAAAAAAATGAAGAAGGTATTTCTGAAGAACTATTTACTAAAACAGAAACTCCTGATATTGTAAATACTGTTCCAGCTCCACAGGTTGTTGAAGAAACTTTCTTTTCTGCAGTTTATTTAGGAAAAAATAAATCAAATAAAAATGCTGAAACTGGTATTTCAAAACAAATTTTACCATATTCAGGAAGACATTTAAGAGTTTCTACAGGTAACTTTATTTATGTTAAATTAAAAGTTTGTGAAAATGGGAAAAAAGGTTTTGAAGTTGTAACAAGTAATAAAAAAGTTCCTGAAAAAATTTCTTTTGATTCTTGTACTCAAGCTAAGATTAAAATTATAAAATAACTTAAATTTGAAATATTTTTCATATTACTTTTTATATAATCTATATAAGAGGTAATCATGAAAACTTTCACCTTAATTTTTTTACTTAGAATTTTTTTAGTTTTATTTTTAATAAGCTCAATTTATTTAATTTATTATGCTTTTACATATGATAAAATATTAAATTTTGAATCTAAACATATTTCTCATATTTCTATTTAATCTCCTCCTTAAAGGAGATTATTTAAAATAAATCTTTTTTTAAAAAAACTTTTTCATTTTCAAATATTTCAAAAAGTTTTAATAATTCTTCTTTTGAATATCCTACAATATTAAATTTTGATATTTCTTTTTTATTTATCCATTGATATTCAGAATGTTCCACATTTAAAATTACTTTATCTTTTTCTGAATAAGCAACTAATGTATTACAATAGAAATAATCTTTATTATTCCAAGATACTTTTTTTAAATTAACTTCTAGAATATTTGATTCTCTTAGAAATAAAGAAACTTCTTCTCTTATTTCTCTTAAAGCTGCATAAATAACAGACTCACCTTCTTCTATTTTACCACCAATTAGATTCCAACGTTCTGGAGCTAATTTTTTTATTTTACTTCGTTTAGCAATAAGTAATTCATTTTTTGAATTAAATATTGCTGTTTGAACACCTTCTATCATTTTGATTCCTTAATGAGATTATCAAGATTTGATAAATTAATATCTTCTCCCGTAAATATATAATTAATCATATTAAATCCTTTATTTTAAATTTGATTTAATTTGTAATAAGATTAAAATCTTATAGGAAATCCATTTTTTTCTCTTTTAATAAAATATGGTCCATTTCTTTTATAAGAAGTTTTTTCATGTCTTTCTATGATTGATTTTACTTTATCCATTTTTTTTATTTCATTAAACATTTTTATTTGTTCTTCTGGTAGCATATTCATATAAGCAAACATAATTGGTCCTATTTCTTTATAAGATAGTCCTAGTTGAGCTTCGTCAGTATCTTCGTCTGAAACATTTAGGCCGTCTGAAGGTTTTTGAAAAATAATATCTTCTCTAATATCAAGATATTTTGCAAGTTCAATTTCTTCAGTTCCTTTTTCGACAAATTGTATTGGAGATATATCACCTACGTCACCATTAATTGTCCAAAATCCAAGAAAATATTCAGAAAAATTATCTGTAGATAGAACAGCTCCATTCGTAACTCCAGCGAGTCTATAGAGTGTTGTCATTCTCATTCTTGCTTTTATATTTCCTTGAGCAACTCTATTATCAAATAATGCTGAATTAAAACCAGCTTTTTGAGCAATTCTATCTGTTTGATTAATAACAGTTTCAACTTCATTAAAGACATGAATATCTTTTGATTCCCAATCATTTATTTCTTCAAAAGCATGACAATATTTATTTCCTATATATGCAGCTTGTTCTTTATGTATATTACTTGAAGAAATTGGAATTGATACTCCAAGGAGCTTTATATTTAGGTCGTCACAAACTTCTCTTGCTTGAGCTGCAACAATAGCAGAATCTAGTCCTCCTGAAATTCCAATTACAAGACTTTTAAGATTTGCATTTTTAACATAATTTTTAAGATCTTCTTTTATTTTTTTATCAGCAAATTCAATTTCTGAAACAGTTGGTTTAATTATATCAATACTAGATTGAATAAATATATCATATAGATTTTTCATAATATCTCCTACTTTTTTTATTTTATTTATATTACAAATTAAATAAAAAGAAACCTCTATTCCTCAACTTTGAGGGTTAAGATTTACTATCTTCAGTATATCGTTAATAGCATTCTTAAATAGAGAAAATATATAGACTCTCCGTCTATTTTTCTAGGTTTCTTTTATATAAATTTAATTCCTCTATTTTTCATTACATTTATATTTGTTTGATATGTTTCGTCTTTTATACCTTTTATAGAATCTTGAAAAATAAAAACATTTTTATATCCATTTTCAATATATCCCATAGCATTCATAAAAACACAATAATTTGTTGCTACACCAACAATATATATTTTAGTATCTTTATTAAAATTTGAAGTAAAAAAATCTTTATAATTTTTATTTCCATTCCAAATATCAAATTGATCTTTTATAAAAATAGATTCATTTTTAGAAAATACTTCTGTTTTTTTATTTTCAATAAATGTTTTTTTAATTTTAGAAGAAAGAAATTTATCTTTAGGAGTTATTTTATAAAAATCCCAACCTTTACTATTTATTTCACAATGTATTGGAAATAGTGTTGATTCGAATGAATTTTCATAATCTTTTTTAATATGTGTATCCATTGTATAAATGATATTATCAAAAGTATTATCATTTATTTTATTAGATATATTATCAGCTATAGTTTCTGCTTCTGGAACATAAAGAGGGCTTCCAGGCATAGCAAAGTCATTTTGGTAGTCTACTACTATAAGTACTTTTTTCATTGTATTTCTCCTTATATTAATTCTTACAATTCATTGATTGTATATATTAATATCTTATTTATTGTAGCTTTTTAGGACATTCAACTTTTGGTCACAATTTTTCTTTTGTTTATTATATCATATATAAAATTAAATTTTTCTTATTACTTTATATATTTTTATTTATAAAAAGGGTTTATATGTTAAAAGAAATAACTTTAACAAGTTCTAGTTTATGTTCACCTGTTATTTCCAAGATTCAATATGAATTGAGTTTAGAAGAAATTTCTAAATTTCCTTCTGTTTTATCTTACGGTAATGAATCTGTTATTTTTAAATATACAGAAAATCAGGTAATAGTTGTTACTAATGAAAAAGATAAATATAATTTTTTATATAATTTATCTTTAAATAGTGATTTTTTTGTTTCTAAAATGAAAAATTTAGATATTTTTCAAAAATTTATTGAATTAGATTTTTCAGTTTTTACAATGACTAAGGGTATTCCTTTTAATTTACCTAATATTGAAGAATCTTTTTATTCTAAAAAAACTTTTGAAGATCCTGTAATTACACAAGTTCTTTCAAATTTTACATTTCAGAATTTTCAATCTATGATTATTTGTTCTGAAATAACAGATAATCTTATTCAAGAAACTATAAAAACTTTATTGATTAATATTGTTAAAAACATTAATGATTTAAATAAAAAAGGTTTTTTATATAATAAAAATGATTATTTAAAATTTAGTATGTTAATTTTAAAATCAATTAAAAAATCTTTAATTGCTTTAAAAAATTCTGAATGTTCTAAACATTTTATTATTGATTTACATTTTGAACAATTTGTTTTATTTAATGAAGAGATTGTATGTGTAGATCCTGTTTATTTTGATATAAACAATTTAATATGAAGCATAAATAGCTTCATATTATTAACTTGAAGTTTTTAGAATCCCCAAGTAATACCAGCAATAACTTGTGATTGATCTACGTCCGGACCAGTACCAGCTGTTGTTTCAAGACTCATAGTTCCACCTTTATATTCTACTTTTGCACCAAAAGTATCAGTAAATCTATATTCTACACTACCAGAGAAAAGAACTCCATGAACATATGCACTGTCAGCTACAACAGTCATACCATAACCTACACCAGCACCTAATACAACTTTATCATATGTATAAGCTGTATACAAATCAGCGTCAACACCATAAATAATAGAACTTGTTGTATTGTTAACTTTAGTATCTACAGCTGAAATTTGTGTATTAACCCCAAGTCCAAATTCTAGACCACCTTTATCTGTATTTAGTAATGTTGTAGGAACCATAAATTTTGCACCAAATTCAACACCAGAACCTGTAGAACCACCTAAGTCCATATATGAATAACTTAAATGTTTTTCTGTATATGCAGAATCACTTGCTGCTGAAGCTGTTGTTAGCATACCAAATGCCATAAGAGCTGATAAACTTAGTAAGATTTTTTTCATTTTTTAATTCTCCGATTAGTTTTTTTTATCTTTTAAAAAGATAAATGATATTATATTTTAATAAACTTAAATAAACTTAAATTTTATATAATATTTAATACTTTTAATAAAATTAAAGAACCACCTATTATAAACACGATACTTAATAAAGGTATTATTCCCATAGTTTTTGAATGATTTTTATTCATATTATTATAAACTCCTATTTTTAATTTTATTTTATCATTTTTTAAGTTTTTTTAATATAGTTATTAAGAAGTTTATAAAATATTTAAAATCAATTTGGTCACCTGGCTTTCTGATAAAGTCATTTTTAATCAATTATGAAATCTAATTCATTATCAAAAATTTCTTTATCTTTAATTTCATTATCAAGAATTTCTTTATCTTTAAATTTTTTTAATTCTTTTTTATGTAAATGTTGTTCATAAAAAAATATACATGTTGATAAGAATAACATTATAAATGTATAAAAGAAAGTATAATGAATACTTTGAAATTCTGAGTCTGTTAACTTTAAAAATGCAAAGAAAAAACCAATAGAGCTAATAAGTGTATAATTAAGTAATATTATATATAAAAATAAGTTTTCTTTCATTTGTAAATTATATCAAATAATATTAATAATACAATATTATATTTTAAATTAAAAAAAAGGATTATTATGGACCGTATTTCATATAAAGAAAAAGTTTTAGATTCTAATCTAAAAATCATACAAAGAAATTTTAAAATTTCTGAAAATGAGGATTTTATTGTTTATGAAATTTTTAAAGACAATATCTTAGAAAATAGAGTTACATTAAAAAGATTTTATAAAGTTTTAAGTCTTTTTGAAGAAGTTGATAAGTTACCATTTTATAATGGTAAAACTGATATTAATTTTGCTTTAGAAGAATTTTCTTATTTGAAAAATAGTAAGAATTTTGATAAAGTTGATTTTATCGTATTTCATTCAAAGGATAATGATAATAATTTAAATTTATTTTTTGAAGAAATTAAAAATTTTGAAATTTTAGATAGTTATGAAAAAAATGAGTTTAAATCATTTCATTTTATTTTAATATCTAAATATTTTAAATATCAATATAATTATGAAGATTTTTCTTATTATTCTTCATTTATTGAAATGCCATAAAAGGCATTTCATATCTTATAGATTAATCGTCATTATTAAAACCAATAAACAATTGAATTAAAGATAAAAATATATTTAAGAAATCTATATATAAAGATATAGCTCCTTCTATAGGAGATAAATTATATTTAACAATATTTTGAGTATCAATAATAATCATAAAACTAAAAACTAAAACAACAATTCCAGAAATTATGATTGAAATTATTGGATTATGTAAAAATATAGCATTTATTAATGAAAAAGCAAAAATTATTAAAATAGCAATAAACATTGGTTTTGTAAAAGTTGTAAAATCTTTAGTTGATTTTATTGCAAAAAAGCTCATTGCTCCAAATATGACAGACGTCATTAAAAATGCATTACCTATTATTGCTCCACCACCAGAAATAGATAAAGCATAAGATATTAATGGAACAGAAGTTACACCTGTTAAGAATGTAAAAGCAAATAACATAACAAGATTTATTCCAGGTTTTTCTTTTAAAAAATATAGTCCAAATAATGCTATAAATTCTAATATAACTAAAGGCCAAAAATATTGACTTATTGTTGCTACTGCAGGTAATGTTGTATAAACTCCTATTGCTCCTGCCATTAATGACGCTGCAAATAATTTATATGTTTCTTTTATTCTTGAAACAATCACTGATTCTGATTGTTTCATATTATCAAAACCAGGTCTTGCATAATCTCTTTCGTATAAACCCATTTTATATACCTCTCTTTTCTTTTTATTATAAATTAATATTTTTAATATTTAGTTAACAACTAAATTATAGATAAAATCTTTTCATTTAAATCATTATCTTCGATAAAATGTTTACAATATTTTTTTGAATTTTCATTTGGTAAATTTATTTGATTATCACAATAATAAGTTATTAAATGAATTAAATAAGGTAAATCAGATTCAAAATCTTTTTGATCTATTTCTATAGATTCTTTTATTATTTCTGAAATATTATTCAAATTAAAGTATTCTAAAATTAAAACAGTTGTTTTTAATGAAGAAAGCCCAAGTAATTCTTTTTCTATTTCTTCTATTGGATTTTGATTTATTTTTTGTTTAAATATTTGTTCTAAATTATTTTCTAAAATAACTTTTGAAGTTAATAATTTTCCAATATGAATAAAATAACTTGTTGTTATTAATTTTTCTTCTAATTGATTATATCCATTCTTTGATATTTGTTTTGCTAAATTTATATTTATTGCATTTATTTCTTTAAATTTTTCTTCATTCATATTGTATGGACTTAAATTAAATTCAAAGAAATCTTTAATAATTAAAGATAAAGAAACTCTTGCAACTTCTTGTACACCTAATAGAGCTATAGCTTGATTTATATTATTGATTTCTCTTTTTAAATTAAAAATAGCCGAATTAATTAAATTAAGAACCATTGTTGTTAATATTGGATCTGAATTTATAACTTTAACTAAAGTATCAAAACCATTTTCTGGATCACTTAAAGCTTTATTAATTTCTATTAAAGAATTTGGTAGAGGCGGCATACTATCAATATAATTTAAAATTTTATTTTTCAATATTTTTCTCCTTAAATTTTTTAACTTTTATTCCATTTCTTTTCAAATGTTCGATTCCAGAATTATCTCTATATTCTTCAAAAAATATTACTTTTTTAATTCCTGATTGTATAATTAGATTTGAACAATTCATACATGGACTAAGTGTTACATATAGTGTACAATCTTTTGTTGCTATACCTTCTTTTGCAGCAAAAGCAATTGCATTTGCTTCAGCATGAACAACTGAAGCTTTTGTTCTAATACTTGGTCTTTTATATTTTACAAGAATTTTATTTTTATTTATTTTATATTTTACAAAAATTAAACCATATTCTTTACAAAATTCTTTTGCAACTTTTTTATCTGATTTATTCTTTATTTTTTTTATTTTTGCGGTTTCAATATCAGATTTTTTATGAAAATTTTCTTCACATTCATTATCTTCTCCTGAAACAGTACCATTCCAACCATTTACAATTGTTCTATTATCTTTAACAATAACAGCTCCAACTTTTCTACGTTTACAGTAACTCATATTTGCTGAGTTTAAAGCGTTGTCTATAAAAAATTTCATATATTTATATTTCTTACTCATATCTACTCCTTAATTTTGTAATTATATCAAAATTAATCTTAAGAAATTATTTAGTTTAACTATAGTATAATTCTTTTATAAAATATAAAATATTGGTAAATACAATCAATGAATTGTAATAATCAATATAAGGAGAATTAATTATGATACAAAAATATAACACCCCTAAAAGTATATTGCATACAGATTTTTATCAATTTACAATGAGTTTTGCATATCTAATGACTGGTTATGCAGGTGAAATAACTGGTTTTGAATCTTTTATAAGAAATGTTAAACCTGCAATTACAAATAAAGATTTTTATCTATTTTATGGTGAAAATGAAGTTCATGAATTTATGACTATTGTTAAAGAAGAAATTAATAAAGAAGATTTTTTTGATAGATTTTGGAGTTATATTGAACCAAAATTTAAAGAAGATAAAAATATAGTTAATGAATTTTATATAAAATCAAAAAATGAATTTAATAAAATAGATAAAAATTTTGAATATTCAGTTGTTCAAAATAATACAAAAGTTTATCCAAAAGTTCCAGTATTTCAATTTAAAGGTCCAAAAATAATTGGACAAATGATAGAAACTCCTATTACAAATATTATTAATGGGGTAACTGGTTTTAATTCTTTTAAAAATTCTTTTCCTGAAGATTCAAAAATAAATATTCTTGAAGAAATTCTTTTTTCAGCAGAGCTACCTGTTTTTTATAAAAACAAACTTATAGAAAAATCTATAGAATATAGAAATGCAACAACTAAAATTCTTTTTGAAGCTGGTTATCGTAGAGCTCCTGGTTTTAATGTGGCATGTTTTGCAAGTAAAAATGCAATAGAAAATAATTGGAATGGTTCTAGTAATACTTGTCTTTATTTTGACGTTGATTCTAATCTTATTGGTGGAACTATGGCTCATGCTTTTATTATGAGCTATGAATTTGAAGAAGAAGCTTTTATTGCTTGGAATAATATTTATCCTAAAAGTACAATACTTATTGATACTTATGATTCTGTAGAAGCAGTTAAAAAACTTATAAAACTTAATATTAGACCTATTGCTGTTCGTATTGATAGTGACCCAATAGAAGAGATTGCTATTAATGTAAGAAAAGAACTTGATTCTGTTGGTTGGAATGAAGTTAAAATATTTCTTTCTGGAGATATAACTCCTGAGAAACTTATTAAATGGGAAAAAGATAATATTCCTTTTGATATGTGTATGGCAGGAACAAAATATGTAAATCTTGACGAAGCTCAATATATTAATGCTGGATTTGTTTATAAAATTGTTGAATTTACAAGAAATGGTAAAACTTTCTATCCTGTAAAAAAATCTTTTGGAAAATCAAATTTTCCAGGTCTAAAAACTGTTATAGTTGATAAATTTGGTAATATTAATATGATAGTTAATAAAAATAGTTTTGGATTCAATAATATTGAAAATATTTCAGATAATTCAAAAGTTTCTTTTCGAGGAGTTTAATTATGAAAAAAGATATTACTTATGTCAAAGCTGAGTTAATTAGAGTGAAAAAATATTTAGAAAAATTTCCTGACGATATTTCAGCTATTTCTAAAAAAATTAGATTAGAAGAAATTCTTAAAAAGAATTGTTAGTTTTAACCTCTTTTTAAGAGGTTATTCACTATAATAAAATAAAAAATTGATAAATATATTCAATGAAATATAATAATCGATATAAGGAGAATATTATGAAAATTGCTTTTGGTATGTTTCGAATGCAACCTATGACAAATGGACATTTCTTTTCTTTTTCACAAATGTTAAGAGACAATGATATTGTAATTATTGGTTTAGGTTCTGTTCAAGTAGAAGGGACTAGAGATAATCCATTTTCAGCTAAATTAAGATCTGATATGATTAGAAAAGTTTTTGGTGAAGTAAATAAAGGTTGTAAAAGTAAAATTAAAATTGTTTTTATTAATGATATTGGAGCTGTAGAAAAAGAAGATTGGGTTAATCATTGTTTAAATAAAATTAAACAGGCTAATTTACCAACACCAACAAGATATTATGCTGGTTCTGAAACTGATCTTGTATGGTTTAATAATGCTGTTAATTTAAATGGTGAAAAAATAAAAATGATTAATTTAAATAGACATTCTACAAATCATTTATCTGGTACTTTAGTTAGACAAAGTATTTCTAATGGAACTAGTGAATGGAAATCTCATGTTCCAGAATGTTTAGTTGATTTTATTGAAGAAAATTATCCTAAATATTTGTTATTAGATTATAATAGAAAACATAGAAAAGATTAGTTTGTGAACAACTCAACCGCTCAGCAATTTTTATAATTTTATTTGCTATTACTTATTTAAGTATGTTTTTAAACATATTAATTTTTATATAAGGATTATTCATGAATAATGAATTAAATTTAGAATTAGGTAAAATTTATATTTTATCTGGCATTCCAGGTGTTGGAAAATCTTATTTTTTAAGAGATATTCCTGAGGAAATGATTATATCTTCAGATAATATTCGTAAAACAATTCAAGTTCCTCAACTTTCTGTTAAAAATGAAAGAGTTATTGAGCATATTTCTGAAGAATCAAATGCTGCTGTTTTTTCTATTTTAAAAACTTTAATTAGAGAAAAAGCAAGATTAGGATTAACAGCTTTTATTGATACTACAGCTATTAGTGATAAAGAACGAAAAGAATATATTGATATTATTAAGGAATATCATAATAATTATGAAGTAATTATATTTGATAAACCTTTTGAAATTATTAAAAAACAAAATGAATCTAGAAAAGTTTTTTTAGATAATTATGTTTTAGAAAAATTTAATAAAAAATTTCAAAAAGATAGTAAATATCCTTTTCGAATTGTTTCTGATTTTTCAGTAAAAATTAATTTAAAACCTTTAACTATTCCTGATAATGTAAATTTAGACGTTGTTAGTGACGTTCATGGTTTACTTGAGGAACTCATTGAATTTATTCAATCTTTAGGATATATAGTTTCTGATAATAAAGTTATTCACCCTGATAATAGAAAACTTTTATTTTTAGGTGATTTTATTGATAGGGGCCCTAAAAGTTTAGAAACTTTAGAATTTATTAAAAAATGTGTTGATTCTGATCATTATGCAATAATTGGTAATCATGAGAATAAATTAATTCTTAGTTATCAATATTTAACTAATGGTAAATCAATTGAAGGTGGTTTAGCAGGAAAACAAACTTTATCTGAATTATTAAAAAGAAGTGAAAAAGAGCAATTAGCTTTAATATCTTTTTTGAAAAATCTTCCTTTTTATTATATTCATAAAGAATTTGTTTTTGTACATGCTAATATTAATTATTTTAATCCTTTTACAATTGATCGTAATACTTGTATTTATGGTTCTGTAAAAAGATTTGAAAAATATAAAAAAGATACTGATTTTATTTATCAAAGATTATTTGATTTTAAAGAGAATAAATATTCATTAATTCGCGGACATATTGAGCAAATTTCAAAACAGAAAAATGTTTTATCTTTAGAAGAAGGCCAGGCATTTGCTGGGAATCTTGTTATTTTGTCGTTTAAAAATAATTCTTCAGAATACTCTTTAAACAAATTTAAAGTTTCTTTTAATTATTCTAATGTTAAAAAGAATAATTTATTAAAAAGATTTGAAGTTTTAATTGATAATAAAATGGTTATTAAAAAAACCTCTACTGATAATTTTATGAATATTTATAAATACAGTAAACGTGTTTTTTTTGATAATCTTTGGCATGAAGATAAAGATTTACTTAAAGCAAGAGGTATTGTTTTAGATTTTGCTGGAAATATTCTTCAGCACCCATTTGATAAAGTATTCAATTATGGAGAAAATGATACAGGTATAAATCTTTCTAATGATTTGGAGATTATTGCTGTTGAAAAATTAAATGGATTTCTTGGTAATATTGGATATAATCCATATACTAAAGATCTTTTAATAACTACAACAGGATCTTTTGATTCTGATTTTGTTGATTATATAAAAGATTTTATAACGCCAAAATTAAAAGGTAAATTAATTCAATTTTTGAGAAAAAATCCTATGACTTTATCTTTTGAAGTAATTCATAAAGACGACCCTCATATTATAGAGTATCAAGAAAAAGATTTTGGTTTACATTTAATTGGTGCTAGAGGATTATCTGAAAATGATATTTCTAAAACAGAAGAAGAACTAGATATTATTGGTTCTATGCTTGGATTTAGACGAGCAAATTATTTTAAAACAACATTAGGTGAATTGAAAAAAATTGTAAGAGAATCTAATCTTGAAGGATATATGGTAAGAAAAAATTCTGATAGACAAGAAACAATTCTTAAATTTAAAACACCTTATTATCTTGTTACTAAATTTGTAGGAAGAATGGGAAATAATAAAATTAAATTTATGTTTTCTAATCCTAAAAAGTTTAAACAAAATGTTGACGAAGAATTTTATGATTTAATAGATATAATTGTTAAACGTAAAACGTTAGAAGAGTATCTTAAAATGGAAAATCTTGATAAAATTAATTTTGTTCGTTCTTTGATAAATTCTATGAGAGAGTAGCTTTATGCTACTCCTTCAACTATTAAGTTGTATAATTTATTATTAAAAAATTCTGTTTTATCAAAATTTTGTTTATAAAATTTGAATAACTTATTTAAATCCCAATCAAATACACCTTTTATATCTGTATCAGAATTTTCTGTATTGATACCATGTAATGTTGAACCAACAATTGCAAGATAATGAATATTAATTATTCTATTTCCTAATTTAAATTTCATATTAAATCTTTTTTAAATTTTCATATAAAAATATGAATTAAATTGTAATATATTTAATCTTTATTTAATTATATATTATATATAATTAGACTTTAAAAGGAAATATTATGGATTCAAAAATTTTTAGAAGAGAAGCTGACAGTTTAAAAGATAGTTGGCCAATTTTATATAGCATGTATGACGCTTCTGATCCTGAGCATACATTTGGTTGTTCAGATTATTTTATTGAGCAAATGGAAGATTTTTTAAACGACGCTAAAACAGAAGAAGAAATTCAAGAAATAAAAAGAACAATTTCTTTTCTTGAACAATATGACGAGATTGAAATTTATTAATGAAATCTAAAATAGTTTTTCTTAAAGAATTTTTTAAGAATCCTAGTAAAACAGGTTCTTTAATTCCGTCTTCTAAATATTTAGCTAAAGAAATGATAGCTTCTATTAATTTTAAAAGAAATATTATTATTGTTGAGTATGGACCTGGTGAAGGAGTTTTTTCAAAAGAAATAATTAAAAGAAAAAATAAAGAATCTATTATTATTTTAATTGAATTAAATAAAATTTTTTATAATCAATTAAAAAATAAATTTAAGAATATTGATAATGTTTTTATTTTTAATGATTCTGTTGAAAATGTTGAGGATATTTTAAAATATTTAAATATTAATAATGTTGATTATATTATTTCTGGAATACCTTTTTCTTCTTTACCAAAAGAAATAACTAAAATTATTTTAAAAAATACATTAAAAATAATGAATAGTAAAAGTTCTTTTATTACATTTCAATATTCTAAAATTAAATTTAAGTTATTTTTTAATTATTTTAAGTCTATAAATATTATTAAAGTCTGGAAGAATTTTCCTCCAGCTTATGTATTAAATTGTAAAATTTAAGGTGTTTTTAATTGAATTTTACCATGTAGACATGAATCATATTCAATATATTTATCTGTTATACCTGAAGTATCATATGTTTTAATTATATATCCATAAGAACCATTATCACAACTTTGAGCAGTTACTTCTATTTTATTATCTTTAGAAATAGAAAAATGTTTACCTGAATATTTTAAATATTGAGAACTTAGACCTTTTCCAGTATCGTCAATCCATGTAAAATTTGTTTCCTTTGTTATTTCTGTTGTTTGAGATATAGCAAAAACTTGTATTACAATTAGTGTTAAAATTATTATTTTTTTCATAATTTATTCCTTAATTTGTATAGTCAGAATCTAATATTTCTTGATTATATGCATTAATTGCATTTAGTGTATCTTGTTTCATTTCTGTTAATTTAGTTGCTTCTTTACTATTCTGCATTTGAGGAATTGCAATTGCTGCTATTATTGCTATGATTATCATTATAAATAATAATTCAATCATACTAAATCCTTTCTTTTTCATAATTATTTCTCCTTAAAATAATAATATTATATCATATATCTTAAAGATATTAGCTAAGAGTTTTAACTCTTAACTAATTTGTTTAATAAATTCTGGAATTAAATCTTCTTCTTTAAATCTTTTTCCTTCATTTACACCATTTAAGCTACCACCAGCAGCATTTTTATGACCACCACCATTAAAGTATTGTTTAGATAGTTCAGCTACATTTACATTACCTATTGAACGAAATCCAATATATCCTTGAGAGTTAATATTTGCAACAAAATCAACTTCTCCAAGCTCATTTCTCATAGCTGAAAATTCTTGAAAAATACTTGAAAGACCTGTATAAATTTCTCCCTTAAGACCATTAATTTTAACAATAGTAAATAATTTTTTATTTACTATCTCATTATACATACTTCTAATTCTAGCTGTATGTAAAGTTCTATTAGTTAATCTGTTTTGAGAATCAAAATAATTTCTTTCAAGTTCATAAAGATTTTTTTCAACAGAATAAATATCTAAACTTGATTTTAAAAGTTTTGAAATATTTTCAATAATATAGAAATTAAAATTTCTTTGCATATCTTCTAATGGTTTTGGAAAAATACTTTTTCTGTCCATAAGAGATTGATTTAAACATTGAGCTTTTACAAAATCAATTTCTTCTATTTGCCATAAATCATATATATTTGTTAAATATGTTAAATATTCCATAGCACTTGGAGAACCAAAATATTCAAAAGTAATTTGCGTACCACATTTTGATTTGTCATAATGATACCAATCATATTTTGCTGCAACATTTTTTCCTGTTTCATGGTGATCTAGAACTTTTAATTTAAAACCTATTTCTGATTTTTTATTATTTAAAAGTTCACCTTGTCCTTCGTCTAAATTTAAATCTGTAATATATAGACTATCGCTATTTGTGATATTATTAAGAACTTCATTAATTGCATTTGTAATTGGTTTCCCATAATTTACATTATACATTTTAATTTTATTTTCTGAAGCTTCAGCAACCTTTTTAATAATAAGTTGAGAAGCAAAGCCGTCTAAGTCTGTATGTGAGATTGAATAAATCATAATTCTACCTTTTTTTATTTAAATTAATATTCAAAAAGAATATTTGTTTTTTGTAATAAGATTTAAATTAATTAAGTTAAAGTTAATCAATTTTATTATATAATTCTTTTATCAAAACATATAAAGGATATTTATTATGAATACTTTATCTAAAATTAAAGAAGATAATTTAAAAGCAAGAAAAGAAAGAAATAAATTTCTTTCAGGAATTTTAACAACTTTAGTTGGTGAAATTGAAGCTGTTGGAAAAAATAATGGTAATAGAGAAACAACAGAAGCAGAAACTTTAAAAGTTTTAGAAAAATTTAAAAAGAATGCAGAGCAAACTTGTAATTTAATGTCTGATTCTGGTGCTGATTCTAAAGAATTAGAGACATATATAGAAGAAATTTCTATTTATCAAAGTTATTTGCCTCAAAAAATGACAGAAGAAGAATTAACTGAATTAATTAAAGATATTGTATCTCATGATTCTGATATTAATATTGGTAAAGTTATGGGATTTTTAAATAAACAATATTCTGGTAAATTTGACGGAAGTTTAGCTTCTTCAATTGCTAGAAAATTAATTATTTAAATTTATAAAGGAGGTAAAATTATGGCTAAACAAATTAATGCTAAAGGTAAAGCAAGTCGTTGTAATAGAGCAAAAAGAAAAGCTGCTCGAGAAGCTAAATAAGGGATTTTCCCTTATTTAATATTTATTTAAGTTTTTTTAAAAATTTATGTAAGTATTAAATAGGAGTATTTTATGAAAAATATTATAGCTATATATCCAGGGAGTTTTGATCCCTTAACAAAAGGACATATGGATATTATAAAAAAAAGTTCTAAACTCTTTGATAAAGTTATTGTAATTGTTGCTAATAATGCAAATAAAAGACATATGTTTACTATAGACGCTCGTTTTAAATTTGTAAAAGATTCTATTAAAAAATTAAAAAATGTTAATGTTGTTGAATTGCCAAAAGATATGACAGTATCTGAATTATCAATTGAATTAAATGCAAATGTTATTGTTAGAGGAATTAGAAATACAATTGATCTTGAATATGAATTTTCAATTGAAGAGTTTACAAAAGTTACAAATAAAAAAATTGAAACAATTTATTTTTCACCTAACAAAAAACATATGTTTACGTCAAGTTCTCTTGTTAGAAATTTAATTAATACTGGCTATATAAATAAAATAAAATCATATATACCAAAATCTGTTTATAAAACTTATAATAAAATGATTAAAGATATTGAGAGTTAAGAACTCTCAATTAAAAAGAATAACTTAAACCTATTCCAAAGTCATGAGTATCTTGAATAACTCCACTTAAAGAAGTTCCATAAGTAGCACCTTCTATTGTATATGCAAAATCATATGCTTTTCTAATATATCTATAATCTAATGTTAAACATATATCTTTTGATATATCATATGCAATACCTAAACCAAGATTCATTTCTACTACATTTGTATTTTTATCATAAACAGCATTATATCCAGCCGTTCCATAAGATTGACTTCCTACATAACTTGCTGTAGATACGTCAGTATCTGTATGGAAAGTATCTCCTGATACAGGTTGATATCCAATACCAGCTTGAGCATTTAGATTAAATCTAATTGGTAATCTATTAGAATAAATGCCGGTTTGATAATTAATACCTACTCCAATACCTTTTTCATTATTTTTTTCTTTTCCATTTAACCAAAGATATCCATAAACTGTTGCTTTATAAGCTGTTTTATCATAAGACATATTTCCGGTTACACCATATCTTAATTCATTTCTATATGAATCTCCACCAACTATATTTACTAATGGTTCCGCGTCTAATATTTTTCTAGATTCAATTATAGAATAACTTCCTGTATAATTTATATATTGTTCTACAACTAATGGTTTAGCTACAGCAAACGAAGATAAAAGAGATAGTGAAATTAATATTTTTTTAAGCATTTTTTAATCCTTATTTAAGATAAGTATATTATACTTAATGAACTCTTAAACTTAACTTAAATTTATTTTAAATTTGCTTTTTTTATTAAATTTTCTTTAATATTAGATATTTTTTCACTTAAATTTACATAATCTTTTTTAATTTTATCTTTAACAATTTCTAGATTATTATTAATATCTTGTTTAAATTCAGGACTTAATATATTATAGTCAAGATTAGCTTTTGTTCCATTAATAGTTCCGTCTGTTTCAAAAGAAGATTCTTTTTTTAATTTAATTTCTTTTCCATTTAAAACAACACTTTTTTCTGTATTTAAAGTTTTTGAAATTGAGTTATCATTTATTTGAGTTGAAGTTGTTGAAGTTTCTGAATAATCGCATGCTGTAAAGAATAAAATAGGAATAATTAAAAGTTTGTACATAATAACCTCTTTTTAAAGATTATTATATCCAAAAAAAACCTTTATTTTGGTAAATAGCTTTGGTTTATAATTATTTATATAATTTAATCCTGTTTCTGTTATTTCATAATAATATACATTATCTTCAATAAATTTTAAATTTATTAAATTTTCAAAGTATTTTGGATTAAATCTTTTTTGGAGAGTTTTGTTTTTTTTAAGATATTTTAATATCTCTATTTCACTTTTTACAAAATGATTTTCTTTCATATAGCTTACCTCTTAGACAAGCTTTTTTAAGCTTGTCCTTGACCAAATATTACATTCATAAAATGTTCTTTTGCTTTTGATAAATCTTCTTTTCTTTTATTTACTTCTTGAGTATCGAGACCTGTAATATCTTGAAAAAGATCTTCAAAATTTACTTCTTTAACTCTAATTCCTTTTTCTTGAGCTCCTTGAATTACTGATTGAATCATTTTTTCAAATTCAGATAATTCTTGATTTTGTTTAGGAGTTTCATTTATACCTTCAAAAAGAGCATTTAACATTTCTTCAAATGGATTAATTTCTTCTTTTTTTAAATTTTCTTTAATTTTGTTGATTTTTGCTTCAACTTCTCTATATTCTCTTAGAGCTTCTTCAATTTTAAGTTCTAAAGATCTTTTATATAAAGCAGCTTCTCTTTCAACTCTTTCAATTTCCTTTTGACTATGTTTTAAAATACCATTATATTTTGCAGCTTTTGCTTTTAACTCTTTTTCAAGTTTTGCTAATTGAACTGGACATTCTTCAGCTTTTGCTTTAATTTCTTTTTCAAGTTTTTCAATTTCTTTTTCAATTTGTGCTTTTACTTCTGGAAAATCTTGAACTGTTTTTAATGTATTTTTTAGATTTTTTAAATTTTCTTTTAAATTTTTCATATTTCACCTTTATTATTTTTTTATATAAAGATTATAGCATATTTAATCTTAAACTTTTATTTACTTTGTGAACAACCCAACCGCTCAGCAAGCTGAGACAATTGGGCTTCTAAGATAGTTTTAAAAAACTAACGAAGATTTAGTGTGACATACTACCCACTAGGCTTTCTGTTCCAGAAACCTTAATTCTGCACTTTGTTACGAGTTAAGAACTCTGCACGTTGTTGCATAAACTATATTTCATATTCTAAAATATTTCGGGTTGCATTGCAAATTGCGTTATCTTTATGACTACACTTTTTACAATGCAACTCAGAATAATTAAGAATTATAGAGAGATTATAACAAAAAAAACTTCAAAAAGTCAAAACGCTTTCAGCCCAATGGCTAAAGACCATTGGGATTTCAGCTATTTGTTATTAAAAAAAAATTAAAAAATTAAAGTTTTCTTAAAAATGTTCGATTTCTTAAATAGAACTTAATAAAAGGATTTAATATTTAAGTTTTAGAAAAATTTAAGAAAACAACACACGGAGGTGTTTATTATGTATAGTGTATCAATGGCAAATGCAATTTATGGAATTAATAATTCTACAAAACAAATGGGAATTTTAACTGAACAGTTAAATACAGGAAAAAGAATTAATAAAGCTGCTGACGACGCTTCTGGTTTAGCTATTGCTAATCAATTAAGAAGTCAACATGAAGGTCTTTCTCAAGCTATTAGAAATAGTAATGACGCTATTAGTTTAACTAATATTGCTGACGGTGCTTTGCAAGAATATACAGATATATTAATGCAAGCCAGAGAAAAAGCTTCTCAGGCAGTATCTGATTCTAATAGTCAAGAATCTAGAGACGCATTAGAAGCTGACGTGAAAGAACTTTTACAATCTGCTGACGAAATTGCAACACAAACTTCATTTAATGGAATTAATCTTTTAGACGGAACTTTTACAGATAAAAAATTTCAAACTGGTGCTTATTCTGGACAAACAACTAGTATATCTATTGATTCTGTAAAAATTGCTGATTTAAGTATTGCTGACTCAGATATTGATTTAACTACAGGTTCTGGTGCTGAATCTGCTTTAACTTCTTTAGACACAGCTTTAAAAACTTTAGATAAAATTAGAAGTGGAATTGGCTCTGTAACTCAAGGTTTAGAATCAAGAGTTAGAAATATGGAGACTACAAAAACAAATATTATGTCTGCAGAATCTAATATTAGAGACGTTGACGAAGCTCAAGCTAGAGCAGATTTAGATAAATGGAATATCAGAAATCAAGCTGCTACTTTTGCTTTTCAAATGTCTCAACAAACTCAACAAAATATTTTACGACTTTTTCAATAAATGTTTTTAATCTTGGGGATTTTTAACCTCAAGATTATTTTTTAAAAAGACTTTAAAATCTTCAAATTCATTTAAAACTATATCTTTTTGTAATTTAGAATAAATCTTTAATAAGTCTTTATCTTTACAATTAATAATTAAATTTTCTAAAGCAAATAAAATTGTATTTTTTAAATTATATATTTCTTTTTGATCTTTTGATTTTTCTATTTTTTCTATACTTTGTTTTATCTTTGTATATAATAAATATAAAAATTCATTATTGTTTAATTCGTACATATTTTCTCCTTATTCTTTATCAAAACTACAATTATTTTTATCGTCAGTATAGATATTGATTTCTTTATTTATATTTTTCATAATAATAATATTATTAATATAATCGTATTTTTTACTTAAATATTTATAGTTCATTTTTTTTGTTAATGGTAATATAATAATATTATTAAATACTTCACTAATTGTTTTTATAAAATTTCTTGAAAATGCGTCTCTTTTATAAAAATCCATTATCATATTTGTTATAATAACTCCATTATTATTTAATCTATTTTTTAATAAAATATAAAACTCTTTGCTTAATAAGGAATAAGGTATACTATTTTTATTTGTAAAAGCGTCAACTATAATTAAATCATATTTATTTGTATTTTCATTTAAAAAACTTCTTACTTCTTTTGCATAAAATCTACCATTTATTTTTTGTTTTATAAATTTAGTTTCAGCTAATTTTTTTAATTCAGGATCAATATCAATATAAGTTATTGAATTATTATTTTTATCATGTAAACCTAAAACAAATCCTCCAGCACCTATAATTAATATCTTTTTATTTTTATATTGACTTATCATATCATTTAAAACATTATAAATAATAAACGATTCATTTTTATTATTTATCATAGAAGAATGTGAATTATTTATTTTTAAAATTTTTTCTGTTATATTATTATCTCTTTTTAATGTTTCTATTGCTGTTGTACTATAATTATTTTCATATTCAATATTAAAAATATTTATTGAAAATTTTAAATATAATAATATTATTAAGAAAATAATTAATATTTGTATAAATGTTAAAATTTTCTTTTTACTTATTAGTAATAAAGTTAATAATAAAAATGTTTCTATAACTAATAAAGTATAAGAAACACCTATAAATCTCATTAAAACTAATGTAGTAATAATAGAACCTGTAAATGAACCAAAAGTTGATAAAAATAATATTTTACCTGTAATTTTACTTATATCATTTTTTGAAAAATAATTTGAAATTAATGGAACTGTTTGACCTAATAAAAAACTAGGTAAAGCTAAAAATATAAGAACAAATATAGTTAATTCTATTAACTGTGGTAAATGAAAAGAATAAAAGAAAAATTTCATAGTAAATAAATTAAAGCCTATTGCAGATAAAGCTATAATAATTAAAATATTTTTTCTTAAAATATTTCTAATTTTTACATTTGAATTTTTTTTAAATTTTGATTTATATTTTATACCTCCATAATGATATCCAAAGGCTAAAGGTAATAATACAGCACTAATTATAATAGATAAAACTTCTGTTCCATTACCTACAAATGATATTAATTGTCTTATTGATAATAATTCTAATGATAGGGTAAAAAACCCTTCAACAAATATTATAAAAAATAAAAACAAATATAGTTTTTTATTCATATTTTATCCACCATTTTAATTTGATTATAATTTATTATTTAAGAAATATCTACTTAAAGCTATATTTCCTAATAGATTAATTATTATTATAAATAATTGTATATACCAATCTATATCTAAATCATTTTTTAGATATCCATATTCTTTTTCCATAGATAATCTTGACCAATATTTATTAATTAAGTTTTCATATAAATTAACTATTTTATCTGTTTCATTTATATTTAAACCTTTAAAAAATTTTTTAGCTTTTATTTTAAAATTAGAATCTTTACTCCAGTTTATTGAATCACTCCAAGTGATAGTTCCATTATTATCTATATTTAAAATAATGATTGAATCATTTTTATTTCCACCATTCCATATATTCTCAATAGCATATATATAATCTTTTGAAGCATTTCTTACAATATAAATCATTGGATTTATTTGTTTTGATTTTCCGTATTTATAAGCTAAATAGTTCATTTTGTTTTCTAAGTTTTTATCGTTATAGTTTTGAACTCTATCAATTATAAGATTTCCATAAGAATCTCTATATAAATTTGGATAATTTAAAACTTTTAAAGTTATATCTTTTTGTTTTTTATAAATTGTTTCATTACTTCCTAAGATATAATTTTTATATTCATGTTTTTCTGATACAGGTATAAATTTTGTAGGATACACTCTATAAATATCTCCTTCTCCTTTCATTTTTGAATATGCATTTTGAGAGCTTCTATAAACTTCTTCTCTATGAGAGCCAAATTCTATTTCACTTTTTCTAAAGTTATACTTAGAAATATTTTGTCTTGAATTTAAAGACGATAATAAATAGTATTCTTCACTATGTCTTGTTTGACAAGTTTTTTGAATTGTTCTACAAGTTTTTTTACCTTTTGAATCTGTTGTACATTCTTCATAAGAACAATCATAATCTTCAGTCCATGGTTCTTCATATACAAATTGATTTACTTTTCCATTTAAATATTCTTTTTGATATAGATTTGTTCCAAAATAATAAGCAGCATAAACAACTATATTTAAAAATATAAATGTAAATACTATTTGTAGTAAAAATTCTTTTAAAGAATATTCTTTATTTTTTAAATAAAGAAATAAATTATAAAAGATAATAATTAAAAAGTTTATCCATATAAAAAAATTATTTAATAGAATTTCAATCACAAATAAACCTTAATCTAAATTTGGTCGTTGCATAATTCCAGTTTCAAAAGTTTTATTTGTTTTTTCATTTGAAATCATTTGATTCATAATGAATTTAGCTTTTTTACTTGGAAATCCGAACATTTTTGCAACATTACCTTTAAATGAATAATCTAAAAAGGTTTTATAACTTCTAACTCTATCTATTTTATTTTTATTTGTATTTTCAAATTTCAAATATGCTGATTCTATAGAGTCTGACATGTCTTTATATAATTCTTTATTTTGTTGAATTCCAGCACTTTCTGCAATACTTTTAAACATTAAATTTTTATCATTTGCATATCTAAGCATATTTAATTTTATAACTTCTTTTAAATCTTTATGAGATTTATTTAAAATTTTATTTTTTTGTTCTAAAGTTTCAATAATTGAATTAGCATATACATTTTGTAAATTTTCATATATAGCTATAATTCCATTATCTTGTTTTCCTGCTGTTGTATAAGCACTCCATACATAACCAATAACTATAAATATTGTTAAGACAAATGCAATTAATATTCCTAAAACTGTTTTCATTTTTTTCTCCTTTTAAATGAATTTTTATCAAATCCTGCATTTTTAATTTTTATTTCATTTGAAAAATTTATTTCTTTTTCAGAATATTTTTCTTTATTTAAATACATTTCTATTTCTTGAAGAAGTAAAAACCCTTCAATAAAATTTTGTAATTTTAATTTTGATAAAATTGAATTAAAATTTGCACCTCTTCGCATTCTAATTGGTTCTGGTTCTAAAAATGAATCTTCAAAAACAGAATATGATACTATTGGAGCTTTTGTAATTTCTCTAACTTTATTATAAAGATCATTGAAATTTCTTTTCATAAATGTTTGTTCTTTTTTTGTCATATTTTCTAATTCATTTTCATATAAAAATTCATATTTATAGTCATTATAAGAACCTGATACTCTTGTAATAAAAGGTATAACTTTTTCACCAATAATAATAATACTAAAATTAGTATCTCTATCTTGTAGATAAAAATTAAAAGTTTTATTTAATTTATCTAAAACTTCATTATTTATTTCAACTTTAGAAACTGAATTTTTAAATGAATAATTTTTCCATTTACTAGTTTCTTTTTTTGAAATAAATTTTGAGTCATTTAGATTTCTTTCATAAACTAAATCTTTAGAACAAATAAATTGACAGTTATAATCATAAAAATCGTCAAATTTACTAATAATTCTCATTGTATCTCCTTTCAAAAATTATATACAAAAAGAACTTAAATATTGATTAATTTAAATCTTATTACGATAAAGAATATTTAAATAAAATTTAGATATAATTTAAAAAAGGATTCTTCATGGATTTATATAAAGCACAAGAAAATGTTAAACGTCAAAAAGAAGAAGAACTTCTAAGATATAATTCAAGAGAAATTATTCCTATTAAAGAAATAAAAATAGGTGAAAATATTTTTTCAGATAAATTAGCTCTTGAATATTTTTTAAAAAGATTAAACCCTTTAAAAATGAAAGAAGTTATATCTTTAACTAAAAGTATTTTGGAAATTAGAGGTTTAGGCCCTTCCATTCAATATAAAATATTAGAATGATTATTCTAATATTTATCTTATATAGGTATTTTTATGAATATTAAAAATTTTTTCATATCTCTTTTTTGGAAACAGAATAAATGGCATAAGCATGGTGTCTTTATACATACTTTAAGAGTTGCTTATTACACTTTTAAAGGTCAAGAATATCGTATGATACCTGCAGCTTTATTACATGATATTGGGAAACCTTTTGTTGCTTATATTAGAGAAGGTGAAAAAGATTTAAGTTTTACAGATCATGAAGAAAAATCATATCAAATAATTAAAAATTGGCCTTTTATTAGTGATTATACAAAACGACTTGTTAGATATCACTATTTATTAAGAGATATGGACGTTTGTAAAAGAAAGGGTAATTTAGAAAGATTAACAAGAAAAAGAATTATTTATAATTCTCTTTCTGAGGATTTCAAAAATGATTTAAGTAAATTTTTAATTTTTGACGATAAAGGAAAAGTTTAATTTTTAAATATATTTTCTATATCTTTAATATCTATTTTTGTTAATTTGTTTATAAATTCAATATTAGCAATTAAATTTATTTTTGAATCTAAAAAATATTTTTTTGAAAATTTATTTTCTTCTAGACTATTTAAAATATTATTCAATATATCCGAAATATTTCCAGATTGATATATCACTTTACTTTTTTTCACAATTTTAAAAATAAAAGTATCAATATCACCTAATTTTTCTGCATAAATAAATTCTAAATTATCTATTTTCTTTTTATATATTATAAAATTAGATTTAGTTTCTTTTTCTCCTCTAATAATTAAATATTCAGAAATTATATTTTCAATATTTTCATTCATTTTATTTATTCTCCATTACAAAATTTTTTTCTTTTAACTCTATAGCTTTATTTGCTAGATAATCTGCTTTATCATTTCCTTTATTATTAGAATGACCTTTTACATATTTTACTTCAATTAAATCTTTTAAATTATCATAAAGTTCATGAGCAGTTTTTATTAATTCTAAATTTTTTATTCCACCTTTTTTAGTCCAATTATTTGATTTCCATTTATAAGCCCAAGTAGTAATTGAGTTAATACAATATTGACTATCTGCAAAAATAATACATTTTTCATTTATTGTTTCTACGATTTTTAAAGCTTCTATAAAGGCTTTTAATTCTGCTGTATTATTTGTACCTTTTTTATCAAAATGACCATAATATGAATTTATTTCTTCGTCGTCTAAATATATAATAACTCCTGAACCTGATTCACCTGGATTACCTTTACATGCACCGTCACAATAAATATTAAACATATATTTCTCCTTTTTTATATTTTAGCCTAATTAAACTTAATTTAATCTTATTTATTATTAAATATCGTTAAATAAATTTTTTTAAGAAAAAATAGAAAATCTTTTGTTTTTAATTCTTTTTTTGGATAAAATTATAAAAAAGGAGATATATTTTATGTTTAATATAACAAATATGCATTTATTATCAAAATTAAATAAATTATATTATGTAAAAACAAATTTTTTATATAATATAAGATATAAAAATGCAAATAAAAAAGGAGAATCTTATTCTGGTGAAGAATGTGATTTTGAATATCTATATGAAAATATTCAAAAAAATGGAATGGTAGAACCATTTGTTGTTTCTATTGGTAAAGATTTATCAATTAGACTTGAGACAGGCAATCATAGAATTCAAATTTTTAAGAATAAAAATATAGAATATATTCCTTGTGTTTTTGTTTTTAATAAAACTTCAATTATAAATTTAGGTAATGGAAATCATTCTTATTTTTTAAAAAATGTTTTAAATGAAGATTTTATTAAAAAACTAGAAGTTAATAATAATTTAATATTTTTTGAACCAAAAGATATTTTTATTAAAGATTTTTATCTTAATAATTTTAATCTATAAGATATCTTAAAGAACGTAAAATATACGTTCTTTAAAAAATTAAACCTCCAGCATAACCTCTTGTAGGTACACCAAAAACATTTGTTAGATTATAACCATTAAAATATGGTTTATCTAAAAAATTTTCAACTTCTAATTTAGATATACATAATAACATTAATTTTTCTTCTTCAGAAAAATTATTTTTTATTTTTAATGCAATAGATTTATTTTTAAATAATGCTATTTCTCTTAATAATATATATTCTAAAGAATATCCAATTCCTAAATCTAAATGTGTAAGATCTAAAATATTTTTAGTATTATTACTAATAATATTAGAAAATTCATTATATAGAATATTTAATTCTTTTTTTGAAATATTGTATTTTTTTGAGATAGCATTTATTTGTTCTCTATGTATATCTTCTGTATTAACACCTTTGCACAATCCTTTATATGCGTCAGCTAAGCAATGATCAATTGCTGCAATAGATACAATATGGTTCGGTATTATAATTGCAAATTCATTATGGTTTAATAACCATTGACCATTTTCAAAATAATAATCTTCTTTATTATTATTTTTATACATTAAAGATAAACTTAATAAATCCGCTGCTTCTTTATCTCTTTTTATAAAAAATTTAAAAAGTTGTCCTATTGAAGACGCACTTAAAAAATTTTTATAATCTAAATTATATCCATAATCACCTTTTTTGTGGTGATCTATATAATATAAATTATATTTAGTTTTTATATCTTTAATATGATTACATTCAATAAAAACTATATTTTTATATTTAAATTTAGATAAATCATTATCTGCTAAATATGCATTTGTAGGATTACAAATATTTTCATTTACAGTTGCTAAAATAAATTTATAATTAACAACTTCTAAAATATCTATAATTGTATCCATTTCAGGATCATTAGCCCCTAAAACAAATAATGTATTTTCTTTATTTATTTTTTCCATAAATTCTCTTTTTTAAAATTTACATTAATTTAATTAATGAATAATTATGTATTATGTATTTTTAATAAAAAATAATTGAGTTTTTAAAGAGATTAATCCGGTTACACCGAATTTTCGTAAAATTTTTTCTTACTTAGAAACTCAATTTTTTCAGCTTACTTAGCTATGGTGTTATTTACTTAAATATATTAAATATGCTACTTAAGTAGCAATACTTATTTCTTTTTTATTATAAAATAAAAATAAAAAAGAGGTGAGATTATGAGTAAAATATTAGGAATTGATTTAGGTACTACAAATTCAGCAATGAGTATTTATGAAAAAGGAGATACAAAAGTAATTCCAAATAAAGAAGGAAAAAACACAACACCTTCTGTAGTAGCTTTTGCTAAAAATGGAGATATATTAATTGGAGATCCTGCAAAACGACAAGCTGTAACAAATACAGAAAAAACAATATATTCTATTAAAAGAATAATGGGTTTAATGTGTAATGAAGATAAAGCTAAAGAAGCTAAAGATAAATTACCGTATGAAATTGTTGATAAAAATGGTTCTTGTGCTGTTAAAATTGACGGAAAAATTTATACTCCACAAGAAATATCTGCAAAAATATTATCTAAATTAAAAGAAGACGCAGAAGATTATCTTGGTGAAAAAATTACAGACGTTGTAATTACTGTTCCTGCTTATTTTAATGACGCTCAAAGAAAAGCAACAAAAGAAGCAGGAATTATTGCTGGTTTAAATGTTCAGCGTATAATTAATGAACCAACAGCTGCAGCATTAGCTTATGGTTTAGATAAAAAAGAAAATGAAAAATTATTAATTTTTGATTTTGGTGGTGGAACACATGACGTTTCAATATTAGAAACTGGAGACGGTGTTGTTGAAGTTATATCTACAAAAGGTGACGCATTTTTAGGTGGTGACGATATAGATAATGTTCTTATTGATTATATTTCAAAAGAATTTGAATCTAATACAGGTATTAATTTGAAAAACGATTCAATGGCATTACAAAGATTAAAAGACGCAGCTGAGCAAGCTAAAAAAGAATTAAGTTCAACTTTAGAAACAGATATTAATTTACCATTTATAACTATGTCTGAAGCTGGTCCTCAACATTTAGTTACAAAGTTAACTAGAGAAAAATTTAATAGTTTAATTGTTGATATAATTGATAGAGCTATTTCTATAGCTAAAGCAGCTTTAAAAGATTCTGGTTTATCAAATAATGATATAAATGAAATTGTATTAGTTGGTGGTTCTACAAGAATTCCTTTAGTTCAAGAAAAAATTAAAGAAGTTTTTAATAAAGAACCTAATAAAACTGTAAATCCTGACGAAGTTGTTGCTATTGGGGCAGCTATTCAAGGTGGTGTTTTATCTGGAGACGTTAATGACGTTTTATTATTAGACGTTACCCCATTATCTTTAGGACTTGAAGTTATGGGTGGTATAACTCAACCAATTATTGAAAAAGGAACAACAATTCCAGTTAGTAAATCTGAAGTTTTTTCAACTGCTGAAGATAATCAGCCTGCTGTAACGATACATGTTGTTCAAGGTGAGGCTAAATTAGCTGCAGATAATAAATCTTTAGGTCAATTTAATTTAGAAGGAATTTCTCCTGCTCCAAGAGGTGTACCTCAAATTGAAGTTAAATTTGATATTGACGCTAATGGTATATTAACTGTTTCTGCTATTGATAAAGCTACTGGAAAAGAACAAAATATTACTATTTCAGGTTCTTCTGGATTATCTGAAGAAGAAATTAATAGAATGATTTCTGAAGCTGAAAAATCTAATAAAGAAAAAGCTGAAAAAGTTAAAATAATTGAGAAAAAAAATGAATTAGATTCAATTCTTTATTCTTTAAAAGATTCTATTGATTCAAATCTTAAAGAAGAAGCTGAATCTTTAGTAAAATCAGATAATGTTTCTTATTCTGATTTAGAATCTATGATTAGTAAATTAAAATCTTTTAAACCTAATGAAGAAAATAAATCTAAAGATTCTTCAGAAGACGACATTATTGACGCTGAAGTAGAATAATAAGGGTATATTTATACCTTTATTAATTCCTTTTTATTCTTTTTAAATAAATGTTATAATTTTTTTATAAATTTTATAATTTATAGAATTAAAAATAATTAAGGAGTTAATATGTCGAAGAAATATTTTTCAAATGTTAAAAATGGAAATAAAGTTTTTGGAACTGTTTTTGGTGAAGGTAAAGTTATTAATGTTTTAGGAAAAGATAATTATTTTACTTTTGAGGTTCAATTTAAAAATGGTTTTCAAATACATTATACAGAAGAAGGAATTCCTAATTGGGGAAATTTTAAAGAACAAACTTTATTTTATAAAAATGATATAGATAAGAATGAATATGAAAAAACTATGTCATTTAAAAAAATTAGTAAATTAATAAACAAACATAAATTAGAAGTTAGAGTTCCTAGTGGTTTATGGCAAGACGCAACTTTAATTGATTCTGAATATTTAGAAACAATTCTTTCTAATAAATTAATGTTTTTATTTAGAGAAAAAAATTAATTTATTTTTTTCTAAGATATAATATAGTTTAAATTATATTTAGGAGAAATAATTATGAAAAAAATAATTTTAAGTTTAATTGCTTTAGCTATGACTACTTCATTGTTTGCGGCTAATGCTGCTGAACGATTTAATATTCAAAATACTCAATTAGGTGGTATTATAGGAGATACTATTGTTTTTATTTATAAAGATAATGAAGCTTCTATTGTTACAGATAAAACAAAATTAAAACTTATGTCAAGAAAATTAGAACAACAATTATGTTCTGATCAAAGTACAAGAGATTTAATTGTTAATAATAAATTCAAGGTTTTATTTATTTATCCAACAAATTCTTTAGAATCAGTTAATATATTGAGTGTAGATAGTTGTTCTCATTAAGATAAATTTAAAATAAATTTTATTTTTCTTTAAGTAAGCTTCCGCTATAATGTTATCAACAAAAGAGAAAAGGACGTCTCTTTTAAATGTTTGGCTAGCTTATTTAGAGCGTCGCCCTTTTAAGGCGAAAGAACCTGTGTGAAAATCCAGGGCCGGACACCATTATGTACCTATAGCTCAGTTGGTAGAGCAATACCCTTTTAAGGTGAAGGTCCTAGGTTCGAACCCTAGTGGGTACACCAGTTATACGATTTAAGAATTTTAAGAAATTTTTAAACCGTCGAACTGAGTTAACAGGTAAATCTTATTATTTGAACTGAAATAGAATAATAAGATAAGGAAATACTCTTTTCTACGATAATTTTGTTTTTCAGACTAAATTATTTGTTTATTAAGAGTATTGCGGCGGACGAATTATATTTTTCTATTTAGATATTATTTAATATTTAAAAACAGATAGCTGAAATCCCTATGGTCTTTAGCCGTTGGGTTGAAAGTGTTTTAAGTTTTTTTTATTATAATCTTTCTATGATTCTTTTTGTTGTAAAAAATGTGGCAAAAAATATTCTAGAGTATAAACAATGGTTTCTGGAACAGAAAACCAGGTGGACCTTTCGTAACACCAAATCTTTGATTACTTCTTAAGTTTTCTTAGAAGACCAATTGTCTCAGCTTACTGAGTGGTTGGGTTGTTCACCTAGAATGATATGGCATTCTCTTTTAGGAAAAGCGTAAGACTTTAATAGTCGAAAGGTCAATTAAGACGCCTAATTGTTATAATGACTTTTGATAGTTACCATAGATCAAAAGTCTAAAAAAAAGGACAGGTAACTCAGTTGGTTAGAGTTCTCCGCTCATAACGGAGTGGTCGAGTGTTCGAGTCACTCTCTGTCCACCATTTAAATATGAAGCAATCTTCTAACATAGAATGACCGACTTGCTTCACCAATAGTAGATTTATGAAGGTACATTTGTCCTGAGAAGACTTAGTTAATTACTTGGTTGGTGTGCCACCATAAGTCTACTTGTAGACTTAACTTTCAAAGAAATTATTATCTTTGTGTTCTTTTTAAGACTTAGCTTCCAAGTGGGTAAACTAGATATAGATATGTAGGATATATTTATATCGCAATGTTTTATACTAAAGTTTATTACGGAGTAACGTCCGAGAAGTAAGCATAACTGACTCCTAAAACCTACTTTAGGGATAAAGTTCAGAGTCTGGGGAACGGGATACCAAAGTACCTTAAACCCTTTCATTAGGGTTTAATATATTGCAAGGTGAGCAGAATGGTAATGCAGCCGGCTGTTAACCGGTCGTCGAAAGACACTGCGGGTTCGAGTCCCGCCCTTGCAGCCATATAAAATAAAAAAGTTTAAACATTTTTTAAGTTTTTTTATTATATAATTCTTTTATCAATTAACTGGAGATTCAGTTATTGATTCAGCATAGTTAAAGTTCTTTTAAAGAAAGAGTTTTAAGGTGTGCTGAGTATCACACATGTGACAATCTACTCTAGTGAAAGTTTTTCACTAAGATTTTTATTCTTGTTTGGTAACATTTGAGTTCGATTCTCATTTAAACTTGGTGTTATTAGAGTTCGATTCTCTAAAGAATAAAAAATCTAAAATATTTTTTGCTATTTTTATTTAATCCAAATATAAAATAGCTATTTTGATCAAATAAAGCGGGTTTTAGTTGTCCTTAAGATTTCTCGCAATACAAATAAAAAAATCTTAAGGCACTTATAATTTAAAAGTTAAGTAATCGCCGAGTATTAGAAAAAGGTTCAAATCCTTTTGCTTTTTGACAATAATAAATGATCATTATTATTGAAACTTATGTGCACTAAGTTAAAGAAAAGTATGGGCAATCTGGTTAAGTCGGAGAAAGGTAGATTACTTACTTTTTAAATTCATGCGAGTGTGGTGAAATTGGTAGACACAAGGGACTTAAAATCCCTCGCTTTTAAGCGTGCCGGTTCAATTCCGGCCATTCGCACCATTTTATTTAATTAAAGATTTTTAAGAAATTTTTAATTAAATAAAATATACTAGTCACTATTTATCTAACTTTTTTGTTATTAGCCTCATAACTAAAAAAGAACTATATGGAAGACTGCCTATGGTAAACAGAAGTTTATCATATTGAGGGTGAAAAGTATGTTCTACAGATATTTAGAAGAAGCTTCAGACGGAAAGCACTGTAGAAACTTTTTATTATTTTTCTTTAAGTTATTTTCTGTTATACTTTTTAAAATAAAAAGGATTCTTATGAAACATGAAATAGAAAATAAACTTATATCTTTAATTTCAAAACATTTTACTGAAACTATTAAATATTCTTCTCTAAAAAAACAACCTAAATACTCAATGTTTTTGAATGCTATTAATTATTTAGATAATCTTGATTCTAACAATGAAATTTCAGATTTATGGATTTCTATTATAGAAACTGAGGAAAATCCAATTTTTAATATTCATAAGCTTTTTCGAACTACTGATTTTACAGATTCTCCATATTTAGATATGATTATTTGGAATGGTTTACAAGATAATGATATTAATGAAGAATTTTCTAAAATTTTTAATTTTATTATTAAAATAATTAAAGAAAATAAATATAATAAAAAAATTGATAACTATGTTAATAAAGTTTATGATAAATTTATTTTTGAAGAAGATTTTTAAATCTTTATAGATTTCATAAAGGCCTTTAATTGGCCTTTATATTTCGCATAGCTTCTAAAACTTTTTCTTTTTCATATTGAACTTCATATAATTCAATATTTCTTTTTGGATAAGCTTTTTCTGCCCAAGCAGCTACTTTTTGAGGATTTTCTTTTCTATCATAAAATCCTGCTTTTTTTAATTCAGCTTCGTTATTCATAAAATCCCAACAATTTTCTTTTTCTTCTTTTAATTTTTTCATTGCAAATTGAAATTGTTCACTTAAAAAATCAAATAACTCAGAATTATTTACTTTATCTGCAGAAAAATAATATTCTCTTTTTTTACCTGCAGCAACTCTTTTTTCTTCTTTTTCTAATTTTTTCATTGAAGATTTTAATTCTTCTAAACTTAAGTTTTCTAACATTTTTATTCCTTTATTTATATATTTTTTTTAAAATAAATTTTGTTCTTTCTTTTTCTTTATTAGTTGTAACACCAATAATTATATTATAAAAAAGATTATCTCCCTCAGATATATTTTTTTCTTTTTTCATTAAATTAAGATTATGTTCTTGAAATTTTTTATTTAACATATCTGAATTTTTAGATAAATTGCTAAAATTATCTGATTTTGATATTTCTCTTATTAATAAAAATTTATTTTTATCATTATATTTATAGATTTTTTCTTCTCTTGGATCATAAAAGTAATAATATTTATAAAAATTTGTTATTATAGATTTTGATTCTATATATTTAGGTAATTTATCTTTTCCAACATAAATACCATTATGTAAAACTATATCATAAAAATTACCTAAATAAATTAGGTCTTTTTTTTCACCTTTATATAATACTTCAAATTTTTTTCCAGCAGACAATCTATATTTTGTTCTACCTCTTTCTTCTAATTCATTAAATAAATCAGAATTAATTGGTATTAATTTATAAACTGTTTGATCTTTTATCAATACACATTTTGTTGAATAGATTTTATCTACAAAATTTCCATGATTTAATAGATACATTAGATTATCAGCACTAATATCTATTCTTAAATTATTATTTATACTTTCAGCAAGAAATGTAGAAGTTCCATAAATATTTATAATTTTAATATCTGATATTTCTCCATTTGTAAATCTTGGAGAACCAGGTACTGTTAAATTATCTAATATTTTAGTTCCGTCTTTAATAAACATATTATAACCTTTCTTTTAAATTATTTATACATAAGTATAAATTTATATGTAATATATAAAAATTTAAGTTTATTTAAACTATAATATAAAAAAGGTTTTATTATGAAAAATTTTGAAAAGATATTTATTATTGTTTTTATTTTTGTAACACTTTTTGTGTTATTTGGAATTATAACTGTTGCAATAACAAGAAATATCAACCTCATTTAGTAGTTTTAGTTTTATTTAAAAAGTTAGATAAGGTCTTTAAATTTTTTTCTCTTAAATTTCTTTTTCTCATATTTTCTCATATAAAATCATTTTATTTTGATAACAATAAATTTCTTAATATATATTAAAACTAAAATATACTACATAATAGTTTTTACATTATTATGTAAATTCAAACTATTAATAAAGGTTTAAATATGTCTATTTTATTCAGAAGCGATTCTAAAACAGCAATGGAGTCAAAATTAGCAATTGGTGGTATTTTCTTAAGACAGAAAGATTGTTCAGAGGAAACTTTTCGTCAGCTTTTTACAGAACATAGAACTTCTGTCTGTGTAAGAAATGAAGAATATATGAGAATAGCTCGAAATATAGCTGAAGAAATTAATATTATGAAAGAAAATTTTCAAACAGCAGTTGAACAAAAAAGATTACGTAGATCTTTTAAACGATTCATTCTTCAAGTTTTATACAATCAAAATGTTTTAGGATTTAGAAAAACATTGTCACTAATACATGCTTTAGTTAGTCATGGTGAGGATTATTATTTGTTTTTAACTGATCCTTATGTTGCTGCATTACCAGCATTTAGCACTGATCAACAATCAACATTAGCATTAGGTTATAGTAGATTATTAAATAGTGAATTAGATAATAATTCAAAATTGGAAATTTTAGGAGATATTGATCTGGTTATTATGAACAATAATCTAGAATTAACTCCAAATGATTCAGAATTAATTAAAGATTATATTTTAAGTATTGAAAATCCATTTGAATTCTCAATGTCTTAAACTTTCACATAGTTATTCACACTTCCTTCAAGGTTTGTGAATAACTTGTGAATAACTTCTATAAGTTTTTGCCTATTGTACCCATATCTTATATAAGAATTTAAATTATATCTTTAAAATTTGTAATTTGATTTTTTCCATTATTTTTAGAAAAATACATAGCTTTATCTGCATTTTGAATTATACTTTCTAAAGAATCTTCTGTTGAAGGTAAATAAAAACCTATACTTGCAGTTACATTTACAGTTATATCTGGAACTTCAATTTCTTCTATAGCTATTCTAACTCTTTCTGAAATAATATTTAATATATTTTCATTTGCTCCTGGAACAGCTATTCCGAATTCTTCTCCTCCTAAACGACCAATAACACTATTTGCTCTATTTGCAAGAATTAAAGCTTTTGATACTTCTTTTAACACTAAATCTCCATGATTATGTGAATAATTGTCATTTATACTTTTGAAATTATCTAAATCTATATATATTAAACCAAATGGATAATTCATTTCTTTGTAATCTTTTAACATATCTTCTAAAGATCTTGTAAAGCTTGATCTATTTGCCAATCTTGTTAAAAAATCAAAATTTGCTAATTTTTTATTTTTCTTTAATTCATTTTGTAAATGTTTTAATTCTAATATTAATTCTGACATTTCTATTTTTAATTCAATATTTTCTTTTTCTAATTTAGTTATTTTTTCTTTCATGTCAAACCTCATATATTTTAAGTTTTATATAAGAATTATATGATATAATTTCTTTATAATTTATTAGTAGCGATTAAAAGAGTTACTTCGCACACTTTTAATGTACAAAAATAAACTCTTTTAACATTTTCTCTAATAACTTTAAAAGTTAAAAAATATCTGTAGCGAGATCGAGAGTTACTTCGATTTTATTAGGAAAATTAATTCAAAAGATTTTGCAATAAAGACTATGTCTTGTATTTGCTTATCTTCTTTATACTCTCTTTCATTATTCTCAGATATTTCTTAGCTTTTATCTTTCTTTTTAAGCTCCCATTAAATAACTATTTGATATACTTTCTTTTCTAATTTGGTAGCAAATAATATCTCCAAATATTTTAGCTATCTTAAAATTTATATTTTAAGGAATTTACCATGTCTATATTAAATAAAAAAACAAGAGTTGCTGGTGGTAATGGTGCTTTAGCTGCAGAAGAAACTAATTTAAATAAATTAAGACGTTTAGTTTCATTAGCTATTATAACTAATGAAAATTTTTCTAAAACTAATGTAAATGTTATTTCAGATATTATTAGTCTAGCTTCTAGAATTTCTGAGAAAGAATATTCAGAATTTATTTCTATAATTACTTATGCTAGATTAGAAATTGGTATTAGAAGTTCTGTTATTGCTGCAATTGTTGGAGCTATTGAAGGTGGACATACTGTTATTTTAGATATATTAGAACCAAAGATCTTTTTAAGACCTACAGATATTATGGATTTAATTTCTCTTTATCTTTCAAGAGGAAATAAAAAAACTTTACCTAGAAAATTAAAAAGATTAATTTCTAAATCTTTAAATAGATATGATTCTTATCAATTTTCTAAATATGGACGTTCTTTTGGTAATGACGTAAATCTAGTTGACGTATTTAATTTAGTTCACCCAATTTCTGAAAATGAAGAATCTAAAATTAATTTTAAAAATGTAGTTGAACAAACTTTACCAGTTGCTTATACTTGGGAATCTGTTTTATCTTCAGGTAAATTTAAATCTAAAAAAGAAGCTTGGTTAGATTTAATAAATTCTGGAAGATTACCTAGTTTAGCAACTATTAGAAATGTTCGAAATATTTTAGAATCTGGTATTGAAAATACTGAATTAGCTAAAATAATAAAAAATAAAGTTTATATTAATAGAATTTTTCCTGATCAAATATTAAAAGCTTATACGTCTATTGAAGATTCTTTAGTTAAAGAAGCTCTTTTAAATAAATTAACTATTTCTGATAGAAATTCTACTTTAAAAGGTAAGTCTTTATTTATTCTTGATATTTCTGGTTCTATGGGAACTTTTGATTTAGATCAATTAAATCAATTATCCGGTAAAGCTTTTTCTGTTTTATATTCTCTGATTCAAAATGCTGAAAACTTCGAAGTAGTTATTACTGCTGGAGACGATTATAAAAGACTTGGTAAATCTGAATTTCTTGATTTAAGTAAAGTTAAAAATATTGAAGATTTAATGTTTGAAATTCAACAAATTTCTAAAAGAATTGGTTGGGGAGGTATTTTTACTAAACAATGTTTAGATTGGGTTTCTAAAGAAAGAGAAGGTGTAGTTTATGATAGAGTTGTCATTATTAGTGATTCTCAAGATTGTGATAGAAATTTAACAACTAAAGATTTACCGTCTTTAGGAAAATATAATTATATTAATAATATTGCTGGTTATGGACATGTTGCTTATACTTCTTTTTCAACTAATAATTTTGAGGAAATTGTAACTTTCTCAACTAAAATTGTTGATTTTATTAAATTCCATGAAAAAGATTTTAATAATGAGTGAACAACCCAACCGCTCAGTAAGCTGAGATAATTGGGCTTCTAAGAAAACTTAAGAAATAATTAAATGACTTTTAAAAATATTAATTATTTCATTTTCTTTAAATTTTATATTTTTTCTTGCTCCATTTAAACTTCCTCCGGACGCTAATCTATGACCACCACCATTAAAATAAGTTTTAGCAAATTTTTCTACATTTATTTTTAACGATCTAAAAGATATAAATCCTTGTTTGTTTAAATGACACACAAAATCTAAATCTTTATTATTATTTAGTGTTAAATGTAGTATTTCTTGAAAAATATCATTCATATTAAAAAATAATCTAAATTTATATCCATTAAAATTTATATCTTCATATAATTTATTTTCTATAATATATTTATAATGCTTTTTTATTCTTAGACTATCTATAGGTTCTTTAAAATTAAATTCCTTTTCAGTTAAATAATGTCTTTCGATATTATAAAGTTCTTTTTCTGCAAAGTAAACACTATTTTCTATTTCTAATACAAAAGAATAACTTTCTATTAAAAAGAAAACAAAATCTCTTCTTAAATTTTCAATATCTTTTGAATAATTTTTTGATAAATTTTTAAATGCATAATTTAATGATTTAGCTTTATTAAATTTCTTTTTATTCTCTAACCATAAGTCATACATATTTGTATATTTTATAAAGTCATATTTTTTTAAATAAGAACTAAAATATTCATATGTTAATAATGTTGCTGATTTTGATTTATTATAAAAATACCAATCATATTTTTTTGCAATCATTTTCCCTGTTTCATGGTGATCTATTACTATTTTTTTAGCAATTAAATTATCTAAATATATTGCTATTTCTTGATCTAAATTAAGATCTGTTATTATTATAATATCTTCTTTTTTTAATTTATTTTCTATTAATTTTAATGTTTCTAAAATAGCTTTCCCATAATTTACATTATACATTTCTATTTTTTCTTTTATTTTTTTAGCATATTTTTTTATTAATAATTGTGACGCATATCCGTCTAAATCATTATGTGATATTGAATAAATCATATTTTCCCTTTAATAGTTAATATATTAACTATTTTATCTAAAATTTGTAATTTTCGTTAATATATTAACTATTTTTATCTTAAATTTTTAAAATTTATGAAAATTTTCATTTTCTTTTGATAAAAAGAATCTATTTTATCTTTATATAAGCTTAAGCTTTTATTTATTTTTTGATATAATTTTATTATGAAAAAAACGTATAAAATAAATTCAAAAAGACGTTCTCATTTTAAATCTACAAACTTTATCTTTATTTAAATAATCCTTTATATACTTATAAAAAATCATATTTAAAGGAATACTTATGCAAAAAAATACAGATATTGTTATTGGTCTTCAATGGGGAGACGAAGGTAAAGGGAAAATAGTTGATTTATTATTAAGTCAAAATAATTATGACGTTGTAATTAGAGCTAATGGTGGTAATAATGCAGGTCATTCAATTAAAATAAATGGTAAAGAATTTGCAGTTCATTCTTTGCCTTCTGGTATGTTTCAAAAAACAATTAATATTATTGGCCCGGGTTGTGTTGTTAATGCTAATGCTATTTTTAAAGAAATTTCTACTTTAGGAAATTATATTCAAGGAGATCTAATTATTTCTGATAAATGTTCTTTGATTTTGAAAAAACATATAGAGCTAGATAAACAACAAGAAAAAGAAAAAGGTAGTTCTTCAATTGGTACAACTTTAAAAGGTATTGGCCCAGCTTATGCTGATTTAAAATATAGAACAGCTATTTTTGCTGGAGACTTATTAGATTTAGATAATTTAAAAAATAGATTTTCATATCTTACAGATATTGAATATAAAAATTTAGAAGCTGAACTTTTAGAATATAAAAATTTAATTGGTAAATATATTAAAAATATAAAACCAATTATACGTAATGCTAAAAGCATTTTAATTGAAGGAGCTCAAGCAACTATGCTTGATAATTTATATGGAAGTTATCCATATGTTACAAGTTCTTCAACAATAGTAACTGGCTTGTTAATGGGTTCTGGTTTAAATCATTTAAATGTTAATCGAGTTTATGGAGTTACAAAACTTTATTCTACTCGAGTTGGTAATGGGCCTTTTATTACTGAAATGGATAAAGAACTTTCTAAAAAAGTTAGAAATCTTGGAAATGAAATTGGTGTTTCTACTGGTCGAGAACGTCGTTGTGGTTGGATAGATCTTGTTCAATTAAAAGAAGCTATCGATTTAAATGGTGTTACTGATTTATGTTTAATAAAATCTGACGTTTTAGATTCTTTTGAAGAAATAAAACTATGTATATCTTATGAAAGAAATGGAGAATATTTTAATTATATTCCGTATTCTTTAAAAGATATTAAACCTGTTTATTTAATTAAAGAAGGTTGGAAAGAAAAAACCTATCAAAAAGTATTTAAAACAGAAGAAGAAATACCTAAAAATTTAAGAGATATTTTAAAAACTATCATTAATAATTTAGGTGTTAGAATTACTTATTTATCTACAGGACCTGATAGAGAAGAAACTACATACTTATAGATTTTTTTATCTATAAGTATTACATAAGTAATTATCTATTAATAGATAAAAAAACTTATATAAAGGATTCTTATGAAAGAATATATAGAAAATTTAAAAAATGGTGAACCTGTTGTTATTCATAAAAATGGATTTACTTTAATTGTTGAGGAAGGTTCTGAAGGCTTTAATGGTGATATTTACAAAGGTGAATATACATATGATTGGATTGAAGACAATGAATTAGAACCTTTAGACGGTGGTATTTGTCAAAGTGAAAATGCTGAAGAAATTATTGAGTTTTTTCTTGATAGTTTAAAATTTTTAGAGAAGGAATAAAGCTGTTGACGGTTCAAACGAACCTAATGCTTGGAAATTAAATAAAGTTTAAAAGGATTATTATGATATATGAAAAATTAATTTTCTTATCTGGAAATAAAAATAAACGAGAAGAATTTTCTCAAATGGTTGAGGATTTGCATTGTCAAGTTCCAAAAAAAGATATTCCTGAAATTGAATCTAAAGACGAAATTTTAGTTACAGCTTATAAACTAAAAGATATGTTGAATTCTATTAAATTAGATTCAACTGCAGTTTATTTTATCGAAGATACTTCTTTACAAATTGAAGGTGCTGATATAGGAACTGGTATTAAACATGTTTTAGATAATTTACCTGATTTTAGTGGAAATAGAGCTAAATGGATTGTTACTTTGGCTGTTTCAAATGGTATAAAAATTGATTTTTATCAAGGTGTAGTTGAAGGGTCTTTAACTTATAGACCTTTTGGTAAAAATGGATTTGGTTTTGATCAACATTTTATACCTGATAAGCAACTGAAATTAGGTACAAATTTTACTTTAGCAGAAATTCCAAAAAATGAAAAATATAAATATTCTGCTAGATTTGAAGCTGTTAAAAATTTTAATAAAGGAAATATTTTAAAGTCAATTAATATTTCTGATTTAAAAGATTGGAATGGTGATTATCAAAAAGAAGATTAGAGTTTTTTCTCTAATCTTTTATTTTATACATATTATCATTTTATTATAAGGAGTAAAATGAAATTTATTACTATTCTCTTTAAACAGACTTCTTCTTAGAAATGGCCTTTATTGTAAGGATTTTGTAATACCTTATAAAAAATGATTTATGGATCTTAGCTTTTAGTTAAATCTTTTTATTATTTAAAAAAAATTTTATTTTCTTTGATTGTAAAAATCCCTTTAGTTTTAGAACCTTTTATGTTTAATGATTTATCTAATTCAAAAATATTTGTATTAAATTCTTTTGTGAACTAATCGAAGATTCGGCCTTACTTTAAAAGAAGTAAAAAAAATTGCTTTTTCAAACTGTTGGAGTTTTAAAAAATGGAATACAACTCTTTTTTTGAATTTGATCCTGTAGATTAAGAGTTACTTTCAAATTACAATAAAAGTTTAATTTTTCTTAAAAGTAAAAAGAGCTTTAGATAACAGAACTTTTTCTAGACAATTACGTTTATATTAGTATGAGATTATTTCCTACTACCCTATTTTTGGGTGAATGACTTATTCACATTTTATTCACATAATATTTATTTTTATGTGAATAACTTTTTTTTAAATTTTCTTATTACACTTTAATTCATTATAAATAATGAATAAATTAAATAAAAGGATATTTATGAAAATAACTTCAGATAGATTATTGGAAGTTTTAGAACCTATTCAAATGAATGAAGGTATTAATATGGGCCATTCTATTACATGTGAAGCAGAATTTTGTTTTGACGAATCTAAAGGAATTGAACTTTTCTATTATCGTATAAATAAAGCTACTTTAAAAATTGAACCACCTGAAAAAGTTTTAGTTTTATCTTATAATTATAGATATTCTTCTCTCTATAGAAATCACGAATTTCTTTATTTTTTTAAAAAAGGTAAACGTAAAAAATGGTTAACCAAGGCTTATTCATATAAAATTTATCGCAATAATGATATTTTATATGAAACAGAAGAAGAATGTAAGCAAGCATTTATTAATGATTTAAAAAATTTATATTCATATATTGAAGAAGAAAAAAAACTTTCTCAAAAAAAATATGAAAATCATTTAAAATCATTAAATGAAATTATTTCTTTATTTTAATAGCCAGGTTCCCCTGGTTATTTTCTTTTAGAATTAATTTTTTATAAATAAATCTATTGAAATACCATTAAATAATGGTAATACGTCTTCTTTATTTAAACCTCCATTTAATACTCCTGGCATGCATATTGCAATTGAATCATATTTTTTTAAATCTTTTTTTAATTTTAAAATTGATTTTTTAATTATTTCTAATGTTGATTTATTTCTATAATCTATTTTTGTTTGAAAAGCACCAATAAATTTATTTTCGAATTCAATTACTTTCCAACCAAATTCTTTTTCTACATTTCCAAATTTTAAATCTATATCTTTAAAAGATTCTTTAAAAACTTTTGCACAACCTGCACCCATAACAAGGGCCTCATTTTTTTTAGTAATTGAATTTGCTGTAAATCCTATAACTGAAGCTTTTGAATCTAATATATTTCCTTTAATAACTCTTGGAATAAAACATTTTTCTTTCATATTAAAAACAAAACATTTTTTATTTCTTTCATAAGAAATTTGCATATTTTCTTCAATCTGTTTATTTGTAAATATAAAACCTATATCTACTGTATTCCAAATATCTTTATTTTCTATTTTTTTAATATTGTTTTTTTTTGTAAAAATTTCTGAAAAAATATCTTCTTTTTCTACATATAATTCTATATGTGGATATTTTTCAATATATTTATTTAAAATATATTCAAATATATTATAATTCTTTTCATTATATTTTATATCTATAAAAATACCTATTTTCTTTTTTTGAATTTCTTCTATCTTAAAATTTTCTGTTCTTAACCATTCTGCTACAATTTGTCTATGACAAAAGTCGTCTGAAGATTCATAACATAAAAAAACACTATTTTTATATTTTTTATAAATTTCCTCTTTATTTAATTTTGATAAAGTCTCTTCATAATATCTTTTAGTATACATTTCGTCAGAAACTAATTCATTTTTATAATCTTCTAATAATTTTGCACTAGGGGCCAATTCTTTAGCTTCTAATATATTAGGTAACCATTTTGGAGAAAATCTTGAAATACTTATGAGTTGTTTATTTTTTATATTTTTTACATTAGCGAAGTAAGAAGTAAATATCATTTTAAGTACCTTCTTTTATTTTATTATATCTAAAAATTATTTAAAAGAAGGTTAAATATTTAAAATATAATTACAATTTTTCCATAACTAAAAAAAATGAATATTATATTACTTAATTCAATCAAATATATAAATACTAACTCTGGGTTCCAAGGTGCCTAAAATGACACCTTGAAACCCACTGAACTGTATAGGGAAACCAGGTGGGCCTCTCGGCATGCCGAATCTTCGATTACTTCTTAAGTTTTCTTAGAAGCCCAATTATCTCAGCTTACTGAGCGGTTGGGTTGTTCACTAAATAATCTCGTTAATTATAATATGGCTTTATATTTATTAATTTTCTTTTTCTTTAGCAGTTATAAGAATTCCGTCTGTAAGAGAAAACCCAGCACCTCCTTCTTGTCTTGAAACACTCTCTCCACGTTCTATATTAATAATAGACATAACTTCATAACCATTATTATCTAAATTATTTAATGTATCTTCAAGATCCTTTGATAATTGTTCAATATCAATCCAATATAAGCTATCTTGAATTTCTTCTCCTCCAAAAAACCCTTTATTTTTAACCTTCTTAGGAATGGCTTTAATAATTTTTGTTATATATTTTTTCATAACTAACTCCTTTTATTTTTTTAAATTATATAATTTATATTTAGTTAAATCAACAATACCTTTCTCAAGAATTAACTTATTTTTTTAAGGAAAAAAATAATTTAAAAGTCAAAGTCTTACTCGAAGGGCGAGGTCTTATGGCTTGGTTGATAAAAATTTAACTTTTAAAATGTTGTTCTAAAATATATTTTGTTTCATGTAATATTTTACCTAACCAGTTTTCACCTATCCCATTAACTGTTCCCCAAAATCTATCTCCCCAACAATTTCTTTCTTCGAATTTATATTCTGCCATTCTTAATTTGGTTAATAAAATTCCATTTTGTGCAAATTTTAAATATACACAAACTCTCATTACGTCAATTTTTATATCATGCCAATCTTCTCTAATTAAAAAAATATTTTCATTATCTGCTAATAATGTTTTTAATTTTTTCCGAGCAAGGTTTTTAGTTTCTTCTGGTCTTTCTGTATCTCTTATAAGTTTTTGCCACTTTTTAGATTTAGATTTTAATGCTTGATATAAATGTTCTGAGGATAAATATAATTCATTATCAGCAACAATACCTTTTCTTTTTAAGAATTCATAAGGTTCAAAGTCTTTTAAAGAATCTTCTGAAAATATAATTCTTGTTGGATACATATTAGATAAAAATTTTTTTTCATTTTTAAATTCAATTTGTTCTAAATCATATTTCATTTTATCTCCAATATATTTGAATATTTTTTACAATCTAAAATTTTTGTTTTTACTTCATTTATAAATAATAGAAATTATATTTAAATATTACTTTATATAAACTTAAATTATCTTTTTATTTCTTTCTAAGTTTTATTTATATATAATATATTTTATTAAATTCAAGGATTTTTATTATGAAAGATTATTTATTAAAAACATTTAAAAATATATTAAATCAAATGGAACAGATACCTCAAGATTCAGAATGGCATGCCGAAGGTAATGTTAAAATACATACAATAATGGTCCTTGAAGAACTTTTTAAAGATACTGAATATAAAAGCTTACCTGAAGATAAAAAAGAGATTCTAGCTTATGCAGCATTCTTTCATGATTTAGGAAAAATTTATACAACAAAAGAAGAAAATGGGCGAATTATTTCTCCTAATCATTCTAAAGTTGGAGCTCAAGAATTTAGAACTATTTTTTTTGATATTATATCTTTTGAAAAGAGAGAAAATATTGTAAATCTTATTCGTTATCATGGTTATCCTATTCATTATTATGAAAAACCTGACTTTAAAATTGTAGAAATATCTTCTATTTTAGATACGCAACTTTTATATTTATTAGCTAAAGCAGATATTAATGGAAGAATTTCTTCTGGTAAAGAAGAATATCTATTGAATATAGATTACTTTAAAGAAAAAGCTATTGAATATAATTGTTATGGACGTTCTTTAAAATTTTCTTCTTCTACTGCTAGGAATCATTTTTTTAAAACAGGTGTAAAATATGAACCTTTTATTAAAAAAAGATCAACTGTTACTATGTTAGTTGGATTACCAGGAGTAGGAAAAGATTTTTATATAAAAGAATATGAATTAAAAAATGTAATTTCTTTAGACCAACTTCGTATTGATATGAAAGTTAAAAGAGGTAATAAAAAAAAAGAGGGACAAATGTTGCAAGAAGCAAAATTTCAAATAAAAAAATATTTAGCAAACAATGAAGATTTTGTTTTTAATGCAACAAATTTAATTAAATCAAATAGATTAAAATGGATTTCTTTATTTAAAGAATATGGTGCAATAGTTAATATTGTTTATTTAGAAAAATCATTATCTAAAATTTTTATACAAAATAGAAAAAGAAAAGATTCTATTTCTGAATGGATTATTTCTAATTATTTAAAATTTTTAGAAATTCCAACAATAGAAGAAGCAGATTCTATAAAATACATAGTAGAAAAACGAAAGAATAATTTTATTTGTTAAAACTTCTTATTACAAATTAATTTAGATATTTTATATATTTAAAAATTTAAAAGGATTATTTATGAAAATAAATACAAGAAATATGAATCCAAATTTCACAATTGTTTTGCCTGGTCCATGTCAAGCTAATTGTGATTTTTGTTTTTGGAAACGTGATACAAATGAAAATGCTTTTTTGAAAAGTTTAAAAAGAGTTCTTAAAAAACTTCCAAATTATTTTACTCAAATAAGTATTTCTGGAGGAGAGCCTACAATTTCTCCTGTTTTTGACGAAACATTAAAGTTAATTCGAAAATATAAGAAAAAAGGTAAATTTAATAAAGTTGTATTGACAACTAATGGTTTTAAATTAAAAGAAAAGAATCTAAAAGGAATTGACCATGTTAATTTTTCTAGACATTCTGTTTTTGATTTAAATAATTATGAAATTTTTAATACAAAAAAAGTTTCACAAGCTTCTCATATTCATGAAATAATTAATCATGTTAATTCTTTTGGTATAGACGTTAATTTTAATGTTGTTAGAACTAATGAAAAAATGGGAACTTTACAAGAATGGATTAGCTTTGCTAAAATTGTAAATGTTCAATCAATTACATTTAGAAATCAGTATGGAGATTATACTGAATCTGAATATCAGAAAGAATTAAAAGATAAAGGTATTCAATCAGCAAAAAGGTCTCAATGTCCAGTTTGTAAAACTGTTGAATATAATTACTTTGGTATGAAATTAAAGTTTCATTCTTCTGATTATGAACCTACTGAATCTAGTGTTTTTGATTCAAATGAAGTATATGAAGTTATTTTACACCCTAATGGAGATCTTACTCGAGATTGGGAAGGTAAAAAAATTATTTTAAAAAAAAGGTTATAAAATGACAAAACATGAAAAAACAATAATTGAAGGTTTTGAAAGTAAAAAAATAAAAAAACTTTTTAAAAATTTTTTTGAAGAAGATTCTTGTCAAAACAATTTACAAGAAAAGTTAATTAGTTTAATAGAAAAAGAAATAAAAAAATATAAGAAGAAAAGAGATAAAATAGCTTATTCTTCTTGTGGAGGAAATATGGATATTGGTGCTCAGTTATTTAATATTTATCTTAAAAATTTAACAAAAATGTTAAAAGAAATAAAAGGTTAAATTATAAAAAACTTTCCAAAATTGTTTTAGTTGAAATTAGAAATTGGTTATCTTCTTTTGAAGAATTACCTTATATTTCTGATTTTTAAACTTATTGGAAATCTATTTATGACCAAATAGATTTTGATTATAATTAAAAAGGATTAATTGTGAGTAAAATTAAAAAATTAAAAAATGAAATTAAGAAACTTCATAAAAAGTTAGATAAAAAAGAACGTAAGATTAAGAAGTTAAAACGTAAAAATCAAAAAATTGACTATTCTTTATATCGTTCTTGTGGTTAAATATTTTTAAGGTCTTATCTTTTGATAAGATCTTAATTAACTATATAGTTAATTAAGATTCAAATAATCCGGCTTATTCTTCTTTAATATAAATCTAAGTTTATTTTTAATAAAATTATTTAATTAAAAGGATTAATTATGAAAAAAATAAAAAATGGTATGGTTTATAAAAATCAACGAATTAATTTAAATATTAATTTAATTACATTTCAATCTCTTTCTAAAAAAGAAGTTAAAGAAATTTTAAAACTACATATGAAAAAAATTGATTTATTTCGAAAAATTAAAAAAACTGATAATATTGAAAAACTTCATAAATATTCTAAAAAAATAGATAAATTAGATATAAAAGCTCAATCTGCATGGAAATTTTCAAAAGATTTTCGCTTATTAACTTGGTGGTTTAATGCTCCAAAATGTATTTGTTCCAAACATAATAATTCTATTAGAAAAATAGAATTAATGGTTAAACAACCTGTAACTTCTTTAAAAGAAATTGAAAGATTTAGAGTAGTTAATATTCATTGTCCTTTACATGGTTTAAAGAATAATTTAGTTTCTTAATTTGTATAAACGTCTAATTAATTCTTTTTATTAACTAAGCCATAAGATCTCGCCCTTCAGGGTTGGTTTTTCACGTATAATAATATTAAATTTTTCTTTTCTTCTTTTTTTTTAAATTTCTTCCTATTACAAGTTATTAAATTTGTCTATTTTTATAGACATAAAGGCGTAAATGGTAACAATAAAATAAATAGTTTAAGAGAGTTATCTCTTTACATAAAAAACCTCTCCCCGGGCAGCTTTTGCTGACTATTTAACGGGTGAAGTATATATCTTGAAAGGATATAAAATGATTAAATTAGTAACAGTAAATAAAAAAGATCTCTCAGAAGTGAGAGTATTTAAAAAGCAAAAAAATTTAAGATATTTGCTTGAAAACAAAAAAATTTTTTCTAAAAAAGACAAATTGTCTTTTTTAGAAGAGCTAAGCCAAAATATAATCAATCATGGTAGAGATACCATGATTGAATTTCACCATGAAGGTGAAATTTATTATTTAGGTTCATATAGAAGTATGAGAGATCATACGCCATATGTTTTTTTTCCCACAATGGAGTATTTTACTCCTAATAGAGGAATTGGAGCAATAAGTGAGAAGTGGTATTCGTATGAATTCCCCGAATATGAAAAAGGCCTTTGTGCAGGTTTAGAAGGAGAATATTGCGAAAGCAATATTTATCGTACAAGTAAAAGAATAGGGATAATCCCTATTCTTTTAACTTTACTAAAAAGTGAAGGCGAGTTCTTTTTTGAACTCGATTCACTTGAAAGAATAAAAGAAAACGGATTTAAATTGAGATTAAATTCTCAAGAGTGGGAAAATCTAAAAAAACACTTCTCTTTACATAAACTAAGAGAAAAATATCCTTCAGAAGTTGTTTATTACAGTCCATTAGCGAAATTTATTTAATTTCGATAATGGATAAAAAACCAGTTAAAAAGCGTTATAAGACGCTGTCTGGTTTTCCCTATTTAGGGAGTTTTTAGTTAATACGTTTTCGAAATGTATCTGCAAAATAAATTTAGCAGTTTTATTTCTGAGTTTCGGGTAAAGTTTTTTGTATATCTAATGATATATTTAAAATACTTTATTTAAAAAAAGCTAAAATTGAAAATTTCAAATTAATTAAGATTTTAGAAATTAATGAAAAAGATTTTGTATTTTTATATGAAATGAATGAGCTGCAAAGTATTGATTCTTGGGATTGGGAGTATGCAGCTGAACTAGGAAATGCATTTGATTATGCTGAAGAGTATTATGAAGAAGTTTTTAACGAATTTGATTTATGGAAAAGTATAGATATGGAACTTATAGATAATTTATATAACCATATTTTTTCTAAAGAGTCAGAATTTTTAACATTTGGTATGGATCTACATGTCGGACAATTTATGTTGAATAGCAACGAAGAAATTGTTTGTATTGATCCTATAATTAGTTTTAATATTAATTTTTAATTATATATTTAAACTTAATTTGATAAAAAGGATTTATTATGATTGTTTTAGAAGCTCTTAAATTTGGTATTAAAAAACATGAAGGACAGTATAGACGTGATTCTGGGGCGGATTATATTACTCACCCTATTGCCGCTAGCTATTTATTACCTATGTACAAAAAATCTAAAAATTTAGATAAATTAATTGCAGCTTTAATTTTACATGACGTTGTTGAAGATACAGATACAACTATTGAAGAAATTTATAAAAAATTTGGTAAATTAGTTGGGGATTTAGTTTCTGAATTAACGTCTAATGAAGAAGAAATTAAAAAGCTAGGTAAAAAAGAATATATTAAAAAAAGATTATTAGAATTATCTTCTTATGGTCTTGTTTTAAAGTTAATAGATAGACTTTCTAATATTTTGGATAATCCAAGAGAAAAATATTTAAAAGATACTATTGAGAGTATGATTTTTCTTGAAAAAAACAGAGATTTATCTAGAACTCATAGATTAATTTTAGCTGATATTTTAGTAGAATGTCACAAATTAATTTAAAAAGTTAGTTATGAATTTATCATAACTAGCCTTTATCTTTTTAGATTTTATTTAAACTTTTAAATAAGATTTATTTTGTTAAAAGTTATACAATATATATAACTTTTAGGAGAATAATTATGAATGTTTTAGATATAAAATTATCAAATCAAAAAGAACTTTTTAAAATGCTTACAGGTAGGTATTTAGAAACAATTGATATCAAAAATACATTTAAAAAAAGAATTCCAAGAAGTTATTATCAAGATAATAATCCTTACATAAATATTGGTTTAGTTTTTAAAACTTCTTCTAATAAACATTCTAAACTTTATCCTATTTATACAATTTCTTTTTATGAAAAAGGTTTTAACCATGGTAAATATAATTTTTGGGCCCAGGAAAAAACTTTTTTAGATATGAAAAAAGCTTTATCTGCAGCTGTTAGTCGAAATTTTATTAAATTTAAGATTAAAGAATTAAAATTGAATAAACGTAGTTATCAAAATGAAGTTAAGATAATTTTATCAACAGGGAGTGAAGATACTCCCTTATTTAAGTATAAAACTTTAAATTTAGATCTTTTTAAAAAAGGTCTTTAAGAGATACAAGCTTCACCAGATTTTCTATCTTCATGAGCTGGATCTGAAGCTACTTCACTCCAAATAATGCAACCTTCTGTTGGACATGCAATTGCACAAGCTGGTTCGTCATTATGACCAACGCATTCTACGCATTTATCTTCATAAACAAAATAAATTTCTTCACCTTTCGGATTATCTTCTTCGTCTACAATTGCTTCTACTGGACATTCGTCAATACAAGCTCCACAACATATACAAGTATCTGTAATAATTACTGCCATTTAAAAACCTCTTTTTTATTTTTATTCATTTACTTACTTTATTCTCTCTAACCGTCGATTTCACTTTTAATCTTCGTCACAATCTGAGTCTTCGTTAAAAAACTTTTTTTCTTTTTAAACATTTTTAACCTTCTAACCGTTAATTTTGTCTTTTAATTTCATTGTTAACACCTTAAAATTTAAGTGTATCTACATAAGTTACGTCATTCATTTTTAACTCCTAAACTCTTGTTAAATCTTTCATTTTAAACAATCCATTCTTTAAAAATATTGCTATCATGTTCATTCATTTTAGTCTCATAAACTCTTATTATGTCCATTAATCTTCTTCACCCCAATTTAACATACAAAACCTCCTTCGTTTATCAAATTAAATCACCTTTATGTTCATTTATTTTAAATACCTTCTATTCCTTTATACCATTTTTCCCATGAAAACATTTTATACCCCTCTTTCTTTAGAAATATTTATTAAATATTTCCCCATTCTTTCGAATTTCTTTCTTTAAAATACCATTTAATATCTTTCATATTAATCTCCCCATTCTGGTGCTGGTCTTGGAGGCCATTCCATTAGAAAATCCCCCAATCAATAATTAAACACTTCATGCGTCACCACCTTCTTTGATCATAATTTCTTTATTTTTCATTAAAGTCCTCCTTCACCAACTAATGTTGGTGGCCATTCTTCATTTTTAAAAATCACCTGTTTCATTTCCAATATCTCCCCATTCTTTTAGTATTTTTTTCATTTTTACCTCCTTTTGTTTTTATTATTATACCCTAAGTTATTTAAATTTTTTCTTAAGAGTATTTTTATTTAAAAATAGTATTATTGTATAATTAAAAACAAAAAGGAGTTATTATGATTTTATATATTATATTATTTTTGATAATAGTTTTTATATTTTTAAATAAATATAAAAAAAATACTAAAATTAAGCAAAAAGATAAAATTAAAGTAAAAAAATATGAATTGTTAATTAAAGAACGATTTATACATGAAAATTCAGTTATAAAAGCTCGTATATTATATTCAATATATAGTTTAGAAAAAGATATTGTTAATTTTAAAAATAAAATTAATTTACTTAAAAAAATAAAATCTAAAAAAAGTAAAAAATCAATTAAATTATTAAAATCAAAAATAAAATTAAGAAAAGAAAATTTAAAGAAAATTGAAAATTTATTAGTTATGGATATTGCTAAAGATTATTCTATTGATAGTATTTTAGAAGAAATTCGTATTTTAACAAAAATTAAGGATTAAATTATGTTCACAACAATTATAGTTATTTTAATTAGTAGATTTTTTGTTTTAAATTTTTTGAATGATAATTTCATTATTAAAGGAAATTAGGTTTTGAAATATATAAAGTTCATTTATTTTTATTTTAGATTTAAATCTTTTGAAAAGAAAATTAAATCTAATTTTTCAATTGAATTTAATAAAACTAAAAGAGTAACTCTATATTATCTTGGTTGTTTAAATTTTGGAGGCGACGATTGTTCTGAAGATTGTTTGGATTATGCTTTTTACAAGGCTTATGATCTTTGGGGTATAGATTCATTAGTGAAAAAAGAAAAAGAAATATTTTAAATTATTAATTAGATTCTTATTACATATAAATTTCTTTTTTAATTAAAAGATTTAATTTAATAACAAAAAGGCTTTTTATGAATTTAATTACGAACCCAGTGTATAGTAATGTTCCTGGTAATTTTTATCATACACTTAAACAATCTTCGGAAAATAATGAAAATATAACTCATGCTACAATTCAATTAACTAATAATCAATCTATTATTGTTGTTACGTTAATGGTTATTTTTATTATTTTTATTTCATATATTATGTACAAAAATTTACAATAAGGGATATTTTCCCTTATTAACTATTTAGTTGATAAAATTTAAAAAAAAATCTTAACCATTTTTATCATATTTAAATTTTAAATATATCATAAATAAACTTAATATCATTATAAAAAGACCACTCAACTCTCTTGAAATTGAGTGTGATAAATAACCATTTAGAAACCAAAATATATTACAAAAAAATATAATTATTATCATAAATAATGATAAATCTCTTGAACGTTTTGTTTTTATTATTTTAATAATCTAAGGTATGTTTATCATTACCGCCAATGTTGCTGCTATTGAACCAAATATTTCTGCTAAATTTTCCATATTTAATTATATTTTTAATTTAGATATAATTCTTTATAAAAAAGGATATCTTATGAAAATAATTGCTCTTTCTGATACTCATACAAATCATGATAAAATTATTCTTCTTGAATCAGATATTCTTATTCATGCTGGAGATTATTCTAATTCTAGAATTTATACCGAATATGAATTCTATTCATTTATAAATTGGTTTGAAAAACAACCAGCGAAACATAAAATATTTATATCAGGTAATCATGATTTTTTTGCTTTTCATAATTTAGAAACAGTAATAAATGAGTCTAAAAAAAGAAATATTATTTATTTACAAGATAACTCAATTGTAATTGACGGCTTAAAAATTCATGGTTCTCCATGGGTCCCTATTTTTTATGATTGGGCTTATATGAAAGAAGATTTTTTATTAGATAGATTTTATAAAGAAATATCTGCAGATACAGATTTACTAATTACACATGGGCCCCCTTTTAAAATTTTAGATAAAACTTTTAGAAAAGAACATGCTGGGTCTCATATGTTAAAACATTATTTACGTAAGATAAATCCTTTAATACATATTTTTGGTCATATACATGAAAGTTCAGGACACCTAGAAAGATTTAACACTAATTTTTATAATGTGTCTAGTGTCCCTAAAAAGCTGTATCAAGAAATTTATATATAATAAACTTGATCTTCTTCAGCTTTTTCATAATATTTAAATATTGAATCTTTTTTGCAGTGTATAGCTAATAATCTTTCACTTGGTCCAACTATATTATATACTTCTTGTTCTGTACAATGAACTTTTGGTACATTTAAATTTTCTAAACCTTGCCAACCCATATCATGAAAACAAATCATATTATTATTTTTTAAAAACAGAAAGCTGAAATCCCAATGGTCTTTAGCCGTTGGGTTGAAAGAGTTTTGACTTTTTTAAGTTTTTTTGTTATAATCTCTTTATGATTCTTAATTATAAATACCGTTTATATCCCAATATTACGCAGAAAAACTTACTAGATCAACAATTTTTTGCGGCTAATCAATCTTGGAATTACACTTTACGATTAAAATCAAAAGACGTTTCAGTAAAAAAAGGGTTCACCAAAAGAAAAATGATTGAACTCTATGTTCGAAAACAGTTAAAAATACGTGGTATAACCGCTAATTCAGGGATAATACAGAATTCAATTATAAATATGGAAAAAACTTTTATAAGATATTTCTTAATGAAAAAGAAAGGTCAAGAAGTTGGATTTCCGGATTTTAAAACCTCTTCAAATATTCAACAATCGTTCGAATTTAAACCTCAAGGAATTCAAATTACTGAAAAATATTTCAAAATTATGAAAATGAAAATCAAATGGAAATACAATCGAGAACTTCCGTCAAAACCGAAGAAAATAATCATAAAACGCGAGGCAGACGGTAATTATTTTGTAATATTTTCAGTTGAAATTGAGAAAGAAAATCTACCAAAAACCGGTAAAACTTGCGGAATCGATCTTAATATTCAGAATATCGCACTAGCAACTTCTACAGGTAAAACTTTTTTGAAAACGATCGTAAAACTTAGTAAATATTCGAAAAAATATCAGAAACTTCAAAAAGTTTTAAGTCGACGTTATGAAAAAGCAAAAAAATCTAAACAAAAGGTTAGTAAAAATACAAAAAAACTGCAAAAAAAGCAGAATAAAATTCATAAAAAGGTGAAGAATATTAAGGAAGATTTCTTTCATAAAACTTCTTCGGATATAGTAAAAAACTTTGATCACATTAGAGTAGAAAAGCTCGAAGTGAAAGAAATGAAGGAAAAAGCACCTTCTAAGCGTCTAAGACGTGATATTGCAGAAGTTTCTTGGACGAGCTTAATTGAAAAATTAAGATACAAATCCGAGAGATATGGCAGAGTTTTTGAAGAAATTAATCCGGCATACACGTCACAAAGGTGTAATGTTTGCGGATTTATTAGTAAGAAAAATCGTACTTCACAGAGTATATTTTGTTGTAAAAAATGTGGCAATAAAGATAATGCCGACTGTAATGCAGCAAAAAATATTTTAGAATATGAAACATGGTTTCTGGAACAGAAAACCAGGTGGGCCTCTCGGCATGCCGAATCTTCGATTACTTCTTAAGTTATCTTAGAAGCCCAATTGTCTCAGCTTGCTGAGCGGTTGGGTTGTTCACCATTGTATTTGATATTGGTAATGGAGAATCAGTATCTCCTGATATAATAATTTTACTTGATTTAAAAGGATCGTCACCTTTTACAAATGTAAATGCAAATGCCGGGATAACTCCTCCACAATGTTTTACATTTGTTACATTTAAATTGATTTCTTTATTTATTTTATAAAATGTTTGATTTATTTCAGTAAATTCAAAAGGTTGAATATATTTACCTGAAAAAGATTCAATTGAACATTTTAAAATTTTATAGAAATTCAGAAAATCTGGCCCGGCAAAAACTTTAAAAGTTTCGTTTTTAAATAATTTATAAAAAACAAATAATTCAAATCCTGATATATGATCCATATGTAAATGAGTTATACATATAGTATCTATACTATCTATTTCTTTTGATTTAATTATTTTTTTTACTATTTCTAATCCACAATCTACAAGAATATTTTCTTCTATGATATAAGCTGTTGGAAGTTCTTCTAAAGCTCCACCAGTTCCTAAAACTTTTATTTTCATTTTTTACCCTTTTATATTAAGAACCTAAAAAAAGTTCTTAGTTTATTGATACTTTTATATTTTTAGCCATATTTATAACAAAATCTTCTAAATTATATAAATCTAATTTATAAATTTCTTCAATATATTTAATTATTGCTTTTACATTAACTTTTGCTAATCTTATGAAAAGATCTTTATTTTCTTCTGTTACCGTCATTGATAATTCAATATTACAATTTGCTACAATTTTTTCAGCAAATTCACGTTCAATTTTATTATTAACTAATTCTTTTATCATTTCTTTTTCTACAAATAGAGTTCCTGTTTTACTAAAATCTATTGTTTCAACTTGATCTTCCAATGATTCTACTAATTCTTTTAATATATTTGTATACATATTTAATCCTTTTTTTTTAATTGAAAGTATTTTATCTATAAAATATTTAAGGTTTGCTTATAAGCTTAAATTAATTTAAATTTTGTTAAAATATTTCATAAGGAGTTTTATATGAAAGATATTATCTTTGACAACATACCTGAAATTTTAGGTTATATTTTTAATCCCAAAGAATGGGGTATTTTCTTTAAAAGATTTTTATTAATTTTTGTTTTATTTATTTCTGGTTATATTTTTTGGTTATTTCCAGTTAGTTTAGTTGTTGCACCTTTTTATAGTATTACTACTTCAACTTTAGAACCTATTAAAAAAGATTTTGAATTAGAAGGAAAATCAACTGTTTTAGCTGTTCGTAATGGTATGCAAGGTCTTTTAGATAAAGGTTTAGTTACGAACTTTATTGGTGTTCGTAATTGGATTGATAATAAACCTAATGAACAAATAGGCGAAATTGAAATATATAGAATTGCTGTTAATACTTTAGAAAATAATTTAGGTAGAAATAGAGGTACTGGTGGAGCAAATAAATATTTAGTTCAAGCGAGAGCTGATATATATGCTGATTATGAAAGACCTTATTTTACTTCTTATTCGACAAGACTTAAGCAATCAATTAACTCAATTGATAAATATCTTAAAGAATTAGAAAAAAATAAAAATATTGAAATGTCTAAAAAAACAGCTGTTTTTATTATAAATTCAGATAATTTAGCTGAAGTACTTGATAAAGTGAAACAACAAATTCAAACTAATTTAGCAAGACCTACAACATTTTTAACTGAAGACGATAAATTTTATCGAATTCGTGGTAATTTAATTGCTACATATTATTTTTTAAAAGGTATTGATTTTGATTTTAAAGATAAAATGATAGATAAATCTTCTTATACTGAAAATTTTATTCCTATCTTAGAATCTTTAGAAAATGCTATTGCTAGAAATCCTTTAATTGTTTTAGAAATTAAAGGTGACGTTTCAAAAATTGAAAAAGACGCTAATGTTGTTTCTCAAAAATTAGCTGAATTACGTGATAAATTAAAAAATGGTTAAAATAAAATTTAAATCATATGATATACTTTTTATATAATAAAAACTTAAGGGGCCCTATATGATTTTAGTTACAGCTATTGGTATTGCAATGATTATTTATTATTATGTTAATGAACCTATTAAACCTAAAGAAAAAACTCCTGAAGAGGAGAAAATAGATTAACTATTTTTTTATAGGGGAATTTACCTTCCTCTATATTTCGATTCTTTTAATTTGATTTCTATATTTAATAACATAGAATCTATGTTATTAATTGATTCTAAAAAAACTTCTCTCTCCATTTTTTTTACAATTTTTAAAACATTATTTATGCTTTTTTCATAAAAATTTTGTATATATTCTTCTTTTCTAAAATAAGTATTTATACTTGATCTATTTATACTCTTTAAAAATTCAAAATAAAAATTTTCGCGTTCTTCTATTGATATTAAATCTGAAATTTCATTTTGAAATGTTTTTGAATAAAAAATAAGATCTCTAAAGACTTTTGTATTTCTTATTTTTAAAGAAGAAATATAAAGATCTAAATTTAAAGAATGAAAATAAGAATATTTATCTAATAGATAAATTAACTTTTCTTCTTTTTCTAATAAATTTTTAATAAAAATTACATTTAAGAATGTCACTTTATTTTTATTAAAAAATTTAAATTTAAATTCATGATTTTCATTAAAAATATAATGAGATAATTCTTTTTGAATTACTTCTATATTATTTTCAACAAATTCTAAAGAAATAACTTCTAGTGAAGAAAAAATTATATCTTTTTTAAATTTATCTGAGATATACGGAATAAGAAAAAATCTTTTATATAATTTAATTAATTCCTGTTCTTTTTCTTTATTTAATAAATCCATTATAGAATATTTTTCTAAAGACTTTTTTAGTTCATTTAAAGCTAAATTTTTTAAAATAGTTTTAAAATTTTTATCTATTTTTTTTTCGTCGAAAAAAATTCCATATGGTTTAAAACCTGACGATATGAGTTCTGAACTTGCATTTAAGTTTATCCCTATCATATGTATCCTTTTTATTTAATTTTTAGATATAAATATCTAAATTAGATTGTAATAAGTTTATTTTAAAGAAAATTATCTTATAATATTTTTAAATTGTGTTTATTCATAATAAGGAGTTTTATTTGAAACATTGTAGTTTATCTATTTCTGGTGGTGGTATGCGTTCTATATCTGCCTTAGGAGTTATTAAAAGACTTGAGGAACTTAATTACTCAATTGATACTATTTCTGGAACCTCAGGTGGCTCTATTATTGCTTTATTATATGCATATGGTTTATCTATTGAAGAAATTAAAGATTTTGTTTTAAATTTAGATAAAAAATATATTTTTAGACCAACTTTTAAATCTTTTTTCTCTTTAGATTATTTAGAAGAACAGTTACGAGAGATTATAAAAGATAGAATGCTTGAAAAAAATATTTTTATTTGTGTTACAAATTTAGATACCGGAGAACCTGAATATATAAATTCAGGTGACCTGGTTAAATATGTTATCGCGTCTTGTTCTTTAATTCCATTTTTTAAACCTATGCTTATTAATAAAATTAATTATGCTGACGGAGGTTACACAGATAATTTGCCAGTTGAACCAATTGTTTCTAATTTTAAAATTAGTGTTAATGTTAATAATATTTATGATTCTAATTTATTTAGAAAACTAGCTTTTATTTTAATGAATTCTAATATTAAATATTCTATTTCTATTAGTGATTTATATATTAATATTGATAATTTAAAAGATATGCATTTATTTGATTTTAATAAATTTGATTTTGCAATAAATGCTGGTTATGAAAAAGCTAAGCAATATTTATAAAAGGAGTAAATTATGGAACTTTCACCAAAAGATAAATTAATTTTAGATTATATTCGTTCAAATGATAAGGAAAAACAAAGATCAATTAATATTGATATTGAAAAATCTCTATTAATTGATATTAAAGAACAGTCTGAACTTTTAAATATAACTGTTGAAGAATTTATTCACATATCTATTATTAAAAGTATTCTTTATTTAGAAAAAAGAAAGCAGCGTAAATTACATAAAGATATGTTTGTTATAGATATTTTTGATTTATATGACATTGAAAATATTATAGAGAATATGAATAAAACTAATAAACATGTTTTTATTGTTAATATTGATTTTTATAAACATTCAGTTATGGTCCCTGTTAATTTTGTACAGGATTTATCATGCGATTAGGATTCTGTCCTATATGTAACGGTAAAATTATTGAAACAAAAAAAACATTTTCATGTGAGAATGCTATTTGGAAATTCGAAGAAACTTTTGATTCTTTGGAAAATCATGGTTGTCAGTTTTATATTCATAAAGAAATATTTAAAAAATATGGTTGTGAAAAAATAACTAAAAAAAATCTTATGGATCTTAATGATTCTGGTTTTTTCACAATAAAATTAAGAAATAAATATAAGCAAGATTATTTTAAAAATGTTTATATTTCAGAAGAATTTGGTTTAACAATTGATTTTGAAAAAGAAATTAGTGTATAATAAAAAAAAAGAGGTATATAAATGAAAAAAGTAATTTTAATTATTTCTCTTGCAACATTTGTTTTTGCAAGTACTGGAAAAGATATTTATAATATCAATAATAAGGCCTGGATTAAAGATAAGCAAATGCAATATTCTTTAAAAGCTGACGGAAATAAAAAAGTTATAAAATGTATTAAAAGTCAAGTAGACGAAAAATCTATGAAAAAATGTTTGAAAAAATAAAGTTATTTTTTAATTGTTTTTATATAGGTGGAATTCCTGATTTTAATGAAAATAATCAATCTTTAGATTTTATTAATCTTTCAAATGATTTAATTTTAATTTCTAAAGATTTTCAGAAGACTTTTTAGTCTTTTATTATTGAAAGGTGTCTAATACTAACTAGACAATAATCAGTAAAATAATTTTTTTTACCTTCTTTAAGATATTTTTCTACTTCTGCAGTAAAAGAAATTTTATCACCTTCTTTAATTATTTCTACAAGTCTTTTCCAACGTTTTGATTTTGCAACCCAAACATGATCTGTAACAAGTACTTTTGTTCCGTCTTCCTTTACTAAATTTACATTTACTAGAAGAGCTTTTTCCAGGTGTGGAAATCTTCTATCTACTCCGAATCTTTTAAATTCTGCCTCAAAACTATATCTTTCTTCATTATTTGATATTTCTTTGAGGGATTCTCTAATCACCTCATTCTTTTGCATAATATTTACCTTTTTTATTTTATTTATATTAAAGTTATTTAATATATGAATAGAATTATATATTAAAAATCTTAATTAAAATTGAAATTATCTAGATTTATTCGAAAAGTCTTTATATTACATATAAATCATTTATTTTTTAAATGAAAATTTAATATTAAGGGTAAAATATGACTTTCGAAAAAATTTTGGTTGAAAATGGTGATATTGAACAATTAGAAGAGATTGTTCAAATTAATGTTGGTTCTGAGGATCTTATTAAAGAAGCAATTAAGATTCATGCAGCTAAAAGATATAATAGAAAATATATCAATGCTCGTAAAAATCTAATAAAAGATAAACGATATATAATTAGAAGAGCTTGGGCAAAAAGTGATTCTGAAATGTATAGACAAGATCTTATGAAAAAAAATGTTGTTTCTATGGATAATGAAGTTAGTGTTCATTTTGTTCAAAAAGAAAAAACAACAACAGTTGTTCCTAAATTTGTTGATATTAAAGATCATATTAAAGGTAGATTTATTGTAACTGAAAAAGAAGATAGATTTATTTTAGAATCAATTCCTTCTGAAGATCATTATGCTTTGGGACCTAAAATAATTGTTATGAAAGATAATATTTTTGATTTTTTCATGAAAGATAGAAAAGATCTTGCTTTTGAAAAAGTAATTCAAAGAGATTTTGATTATACATGGGCTACATATTATCTTTCTGGAAATACATTTTTCTATGGAAAACCATATGAAAATGGATTTATTGGAAATGTTATCATTAATAAAACTAGTTATGATTATAATGATTGGATTTCTGCAAAAGCTATAAAAATCAAGAAAACAAAAGAATATTTTAAGATTCTTGAAAAAGAGGGCCTTAATGAATGGTTTCAAAATGAACGTAATGACGCGTTTTATGTAAACTCTTTTGATTGTGATTGGGAGGATTTTGAAGACGAAAATGATTATTATCTTTCTGATATTGAAAAATATGTCAAACCATTTCTTGGAATGGATAAATTCTATTATGAAGATAATGGTGGATATGATCTTCTTGAGAAATATGAAGAGGAACAATATTGTTGTACAGATCTTGATTATGATTATTATGACGATAGTTATATGTATGACGATTTTTGGGAATAAGAGCTCTTGTAGCTCTTATTAACTTTTTTAAGTTTTTTAAGTTTTTTTATTATAATCTCTATCTAGAAATGTATTATTTAAATCTTCTTTTTTTTAATATTTATTGAACCTTATTATATTTTTAATTTCTTCTGTAGACTCTTCCCAATGTTCAAATCTATGTGCCCCACCATTATAAATTACAGTTCTTGTTACTTTTTCACTTATTTTATCTTTTGTATCCATTGAATCTATTACTTCGTCTTCAGAATCTAGAAGTAATAATGTATTATCTGGTATTAGTATTTCTTCAGGATATGAATCTGCTACCGCTTGTTTGAATTCATATTTTTCACCTGTCTTAAAATTCACCTGAGGTCCAACGTACTTTGATATTGTTTTACCTGGCTCTATTGCTGGATTCACTAACACTGCTGTGTTATTCATTTCTTTTGCTAACATTGCTGAATAAAAAGCACCTAGAGAGGTTCCTATAAATGTATTTTTAAAAAACCCTCCTATAGAATTCCCTCGAGTAATTGAGTTGAATTTATTTATTTGATCTTTTAAAGTTAATATATTTTTCTCATATTTATCTTTTGAAGCATAATTTAGTGGATAAACCTCTTCTCCTAGCATTTTGGAAAGTATTTTTATTTTATTATGTCCTGTTGAATGTGAATTAAATCCATGTATATAAAAAATCATTCTTTCACCAATCCCATTATTCTAGTGAACAACCCAACCGCTCAGCAAGCTGAAACAATTGGGCTTCTAAGACAACTTAAGAAGTAATCGAAGATTCGGTGTGACGAGAGCCCCACCTGGTTTTCTGTTCCAGAAACCTTATCTCTACACTTTGTTACGAGTTAAGAACTCTGTACGTTGTTGCAGAAACCATTGTTCATATTCTAAAATATTTTTTACAACAAATATAATTAAGAATTATAGAGAGATTATAACAAAAAAACTTAAAAAAATCAAAACGCTTTCAACCCAATGGCTAAAGACCATTGGGATTTCAGCTATCTGTTATTAAAAAAATTATGGCTTTAAATATTAACTTTTTAGATATTATTGACTAATAACAATAAAGGGAGATCCTTATGCTTACAATTAAAAAATATTATGACTTTGACGACGTACTAATAAAACCTTCTCTTTCTGAAATAGATTCGAGACAATCAATAGATATGACTCTAAATTTAGACTTATCAATTACTGCTGCCTTATCTAAAGATTACTTAGACGGCTGGAAACCAATTCCAATTTTATCTGCAAATATGGATACCATTACCGGTGTTGATCTTGCATTTGAATTAGTTAAGAAAAATTGGATAGCTGTTCTTCATAAATATGTTTCAATTTCAGAAATTACTGCTCTTTTTGATAAAATTGACCTTTATAATAAAACAAGAACAAGTGAAAAAGACCATATCGATTATAGAAATATTTTTATTTCCAGGGGAACTTCAAGTAAAGATCAGATAAAATTACAGGAACGTTTGGAATCTGAATCTCGTATCAAGTCTGTGTGTATTGACGTTGCAAATGGTCATAGAAGATCTATTCTCACATATGTTGAAAATTTACGAAAAAGTCTATGTAAAGATAAAATCTTAATGGTTGGAAATATTGCGTCGTCTGAAATGTTTAAAATGTATCAAGATATAAATATTGATTTAATTAAGATAGGAATTGGGCCTGGTTCGGCATGTACGACTCGTATTAAAACCGGTGTTGGTGTTCCTCAAATTAGTTTAATAGACGAATGTCGTGCTGTTGCAACTTCTTCTCTTGTTGTCTCTGACGGCGGCTGTAAAGTCTCTGGTGATATTTCAAAAGCCTTTGTTGCTGGAGCTCATTTTGTTATGATCGGTGGTATGTTAGCTGGTACTAGAGAAACTCCAGGTGAAATGGAAACTATTAACGGACGAACTGTTAAGCGTTTCTCTGGTATGGCTGCTAAAGAATCTCAACAAAATGGAGTTCCAACTTATGGTGTTGAAGAAGGTAAAACAGTTTTTATTCCTTATCGTGGTAAAGTATCTCACATTCTTTCTGATATAGAAGGTGGAATTAGGTCTACATGTACTTATACTGGAGCCTTAAGTATTTCTAAACTTTTTCAAGCTGAACTTATTCTTACAAATGTTCAGGAAAATAAAATTTTTAGTTCTTAAGTTTTATATATAAAGATCCTGGATATGTTAATAAAGCTTTATTTAAAAATATTAAACTTGTTAAAGCTAGATATTTTTTCGAAAGAAATAATACAAAAGAAGCTATCGCTTTAGTTGACGCTAATATAGCTAATTTATTAATCATAAAGAAAAAATTGCTTGTTCCATATTTCAAATATTAAATTAAAGTGAGCTTTTGCTCACTTAATCTTTTAGATTTTAATAATATTTATTTTCATTCATAATTTATTTAAAATAATATCTTAATTAATCTTCTTTTAAGAATATATAAATTATAATATGAATTATTTTAAAAGGATTTTATATGAATAAAAAATTAACTGATTGGCAATTAGCTGAAAAAAGACTTCGAAAAAAAGTTTTTACTGGAAAAGAGTTATCTCCACAACAAGAACTTTTTAAGGAAGTTTTTATTGAAAATTTTTCTAAAAATTACATTAAATCTAATAAAATAAATGTAGGTCTTCATTGGAATATTAAACTATCTAATCTAATTGATAATATGAATGAAGAATTATCTTCTTTAAATAAAAGTGTTTATATTCAATCATATGCTTTTTTAAAGGATATTTTTAAATTTTATGCTTTTATAGAAAGAAATGATAAATATATTTGGATATCAACTAAAACAACTAAGATTTTTAAAGAAATTATTTTTTCAAAAAAGAATAATGAAATTGAAAATAAAATTTTCTTATTTAAATCAAAAAAAATTGAAATTATTTTATTGGTAAAAGAGCGAAAAATTATTCTGAATGAAATTAAATCTTCAAAAAATAAATTAATTAACAGTTTTATTAAAACTTTTGAAATAAGAGATTTAGATATTTACCCTTCTGAAAGAGGTGTTATTGAAACTGTAATTGAAAAATATTAAGGATTTATTATGGGAACTATTATTTTAATTATTTTAATTGCTATTGTTATGGGTATTATTTTTATGGCAAAATCTATGACACCTTTTAAATGTGAAAGTTGTTTAAAAGAATCTAATTTAAATGATAAAAAAGCTTTAGATTGTTCTGTTTGTCAAAAGAAAATATTTGTTTGTAAAAATTGTTTTTCTAATGCTGAGCAGCGTGTAAGAGATTATTCTATTTGGTGTTGTGATAATTGTTATGAACAATATAAAGATATGGCTAATAAATTTATTGTTGTTAAAGCTGAACATGTAGGAAAACACAAAACTTTAAATAAAGAAGATAAATTTTCTCATTCTAGAGAATATAAAGATCGTAATCGTTGTGTTGAAGAATTAAAATTTAGAGGAGTTAAAAATGGTTTTAATGCATTAACTAATTTGAGTTTTAGAAGAACTTCTTATACTCATAGTAATGGTTATATTGAAAATTATACAATAGCTTCTGGAAAGTTTGCTAAAATTAAAAAGAAAGATAGATAAAAATCTATCCTTCTTTATTTAAAAATTATAAGCTACTTTAAATACTGCAGTTGTACTATCTATGTGTTCACCACTTGTATTCATAAAATATTTTTTACCTTCTATAGCAGCTGATACATATTTATCAATTCTATAGTCAATACCAGCTCCAACACCTGGACCATATCCATTTATATTTGAACCAAAATCAGAATATCTTAAACCAACTAATCCATATACATTTGATTTTTCATTCCAATGGTATCCAAACTTTGGTTCTATTGAAATTGAATTTTGATTTACATTTGATCCAACTGGGTTTTCTATTTCCGCGTATGAAGCGTCAATACTTACTCCACAATAAAGATTATTTTCTTTTATTTTTGAAATACCAGCACCAACTGTAATTCCAATATTATTATCTTTTAGACCTGTAACGTCAGTTGAATAATTTGATACACCTACAAAAACATTTTTCTCTATTTTATCTGCAGCAAATGCTGAGCTTGATATTAAAGCTACAGCTGTTAAAGCTAAAATTCCTTTTTTTATCATTTAAATAACCTCCTAAAATTATTTTTAGAATCTATTCTATCTTTATTTTGTTTAATAAATCCTATTTTAGGTATTTGAAGTAATGATTTTAACTAAAAGTTAATCTAAGAAGAGATAATCTTCTTAGATATTTTAATAAGTTACTAAACCGTAATTTGAACCCATTTGCAAAATTTTATCTTTATTATGCATTATATCAGTTACTTTAAAAATCTCATTTTCAAAAGATTTATATCCAAAAATAATATTTGTTAAAGAATTGTATTTATCTATATCTAAAGATATATATAAGTTTTTATTTTTTAAATCTAAGATAGGGCAAACAGTTTCTATTTCAACTATAACATTTTTTATTAATGTTTTATGCCATTTCTTTTCTCTTGCAATTTTACCATTTTTCAATAGTCTAAATTTATGCATTAATTTATCCTTAAGTTTAATTTTCAATGATATAAATATCAAAGATATTTTGTTATATCAAGATAATTTTAAATATTTCTTAATATATTCAAAATTTGCTATGAATAATTCATATTCTTTTAAAGATATTTCAAATTCATTTCTATGTGCTATATGATTTCTTGTTTGTACAATATTCCATAATGCAGCTACTAAAAATTGATTTTTATTATTTTTTTCTTGAAAATATTTAACTTTACTTCCGAATGTACCTTCTGGCATTCTTTTGTATTTCTTATTTAATGATTCTTCTACTTCTTTTGCTTTTTCTAAAATATCATTTTGTTTTAATTTTGCTAATCCCATTTTATTTACCTAATTTATTTAAAATTTCTTTTTCTAAACAATTATCACAAATATCTATTTCAAAATTTTCTAAATCAAATCTTGATCCATATCCTGGTTCTATTTTAAATGTTGTTATATCTGATTCTAATATATTCATTTCTCCAGTTACTGTTTTTCCACAAAAATCACATGTAATTTCTTTTATTTCTTTTTTTATAATTTTTTCTTCTATTTCTTTTATTTTTTTCATTATATTTCCCCGTTTAAGTTTCCTAAAAAGTTTCCTTTTTTCTTTGCTCTGTTTATACAATCGTCTGTCCCTCTTGAATCATAACTTTTGTAACAAAATACACCGTCAGCTATATTAACCATATGTTGATTTCTTGCCATGTTTACAAAATAAAAGTTACCATTATTGTAATCTTTTTTTATTTCATTTATAGATTCTATATTTTTATAATTTAAAATTTTTTCATAATATATTGCTTGAGCTCGCATGTCTCTAGAAAGAGATCTATTTTTATGCCATTGTATTGACCCAGGTATTGATAATATCAACTTTAAATTATTTCTTATTGCCAAAATAGCAAAAACTTCGTCAATACCTCTAGCCATTCCGCTAATTAATGTTAATTCTTCAAATTTAATATTATTTTTTTTGCAAAATAATTTTAAATTATCTTCTATTTGTTTATAAATTAAATCAAAAGCTTTTTTATTATACTTTTTACCATTTTTTTCTTTTAGAACCAATCCTGTAGCTTTTTCTATATTTGTATGTCCAGTTATTGCTATTTTCATTTTATATATCCTTTACCTTGACAACTTGAGCATTTTGGAGAATTTGTTGTATCATAATATCCTGAACCATTACATGCAGAACATTTTTCTTTTAATTCTTTTTCTTTTTTGATAAAAAATCTTTTTTTCCAGTTACTCATGTATTTTCCCCTTTTTCACTAAAATATTATACCAAAACTTGCTTTAATTTATTATTAATAAGTTTAATCTAAGTTTATTTATTATAAAATATAAATTAAATTATTTAAGGATTTTTAAATGAAACAATTAATTGCTACAAAACAAGAAAGTTATCATTTGATTAAACAAATTGTACATGCTAAACTTTTAAGAAAATATCCTTTAGTTTATACTTATCCAGTTTCTCAAAATGAGTATGTTAAATATTTTTTTAATGATTTTAAAATTGATACTAAAGAAGAAAAAGATAATATTTTAATAACTTTTAAAGATTCTAAATCTAAAGAGATTCTTCAACTTAATTTTTTTGAATTTAAAGAAAAATATAAAGAAGAAATTAATCGAAAATATTTATTTTATGAATCTTCTTTTCTTCATAAACTTCTTTTTTATAATGAAAAACAAACTTATCCAAAAGGTAAGATTTTTCCAAAAGGGACAAAACCTCAATCTAATTTTGAGCGTAAATATTTAAATTCATTTTATTTACATAAAGGTATTCTTTATCAAATTGAGAATATAAAAGAAAGAGATAATTATGTAACTTATGTTGTTACACTTTATTCTAGAAAAAAACATACTATTCATATGTCTAAAAAAGATTTTTTAAATAGAGATTATTTTAAAAAGTTATAAAAAACTTTGATCACATTAATGTAGAAAAGCTCGAAGTGAAAAATATGAAGGAAAAAGCACCTTCAAAGCGTTTAAGACCTGATATTGCAGAAGTTTCTTGGAATAGCTTAATTGAAAAATTAAAGTATAAATCCGAGAGATATGGCAGAGTTTTTGAAGAAATTAATCCGGCATACACGTCACAACGGTGTAATTTTTGCGGATATATTAATAAAAAGAATCGTACGTCTCAAAGTATTTTTCATTGTAAAAAGTGTGGTCATAAAGATAACGCAGATTGCAATGCAGCCCGAAATATTTTAAAATATGAAACATGGTTTCTGGAACAGAAAACCAGGTGGGCCTCTCGGCATGCCGAATCTTCGATTACTTCTTAAGTTTTCTTAGAAGCCTAATATTGTCTCAGCTTGCTGAGCGGTTTGGTTGTTCACTAAAATTTTATTAACATACTCAAGATCTTTGTTAGCAATAGTTAATAAGACGTCATTCCTATTATTGTCTATTAAGAAGACTTTCTCAAGTGTTTCTACCATATCTAGTAGATTAGAGACCTCTTAAAGAATTTTAAGGGTAATAATTCACCATGCAGCGTAGAATTTATCATATATAATATTATTAATCATATCTTGAGTTGATTTTTGTAGTTAGATTTCTTTTTTATTTGAAAACATGTATATACCTCTAGGTAGTAGTTTTTTAGAATAATTATGATATCTTTATTTTTAAATGAAAGCTATAAGAAGCTATTAAAAGCTATCAGAGCCTGGAAATACTGAAGGGCAGGTAGTTTTAAAGAGATTACTATGACAAATCGCCGTATAAGTATGACAGAACGCGGTGAACTATGACAAATCGCCGTGTGATATAAATATGACACAATATTGACAATGTCATAATAATAATAAGGTATAATTGAATTAAAAAATCTGGAAAAATAATTTCTGATATTGTATATGCAGAAGAAATAGAAATTTCAGACTATCTATAAAAATAGGCCCACTTTTCGGGCTTTCTCCTCAAATCAATAATTTAAATTTTCAAAACCTAAAAGACACTCGGTTAAGCCATAAAAACAGGGTTTAACTCAACTTTTTTTGTAAGTTTTATACATAATACCGCTTTTTTCATACTTTATATCCATTTTAATTTATTTAAAAATAAATATTATTTAGTAATAAAAAGTTTTTACTGATATAACATATTATTCTTAATTTATATTAAGATAATTTTAATTAAAAGGTATTTATATGAAAAAAATTTATTTAGCTGGACCTGAAGTCTTTAGAAAAGACGCTATTAAAACAGGTAAAAAACTAGTTAAGAAATGTAAAAAACACGGATTTAAAGGTTTATACCCTTTAGATAATGTTATTAAAGCTTCTTCTAAAAAAGAACTCTCAAGAGAAATTTTTATTGCAAATCGTAAAATGATTGAAAAAGCTGATTTTGTGATTGCAAATATTAATCCATTTCGTGGTTATGAACCAGATAGTGGTACTGTTTGGGAAATTGGTTATGCATTAGGTTTAGGTAAAAAAGTTTATGGATATATTGAATCTCCAGAGATTGATTATCTTAATCGTATTGATTCTACTGATAAATATTCTTTAGAAGGTGAACTTGAAGGTTCTTTTGAAGATTTAAATGGTATGTTAATTGAAGATTTTGATAATCCAGTTAATTTAATGATTTCAGAATCAATTACTATTTGTGACTCATTTAAAGCTTGTTTAAAGCAACTAAAAAAAGATTTAAAGGATTAATGTTATGAAACATATTTTATTGATTACAATGCTTGCTACTGCTATTTTTGCTAAATCTCAAGATACTATTGTTACTAAAGAAAGAATTATTTGTTTTAATGGATATGAATTTTTAGAAACACGTATTTTGGATAATAAAAATAAACTTATCTATACAAATACGGTTCAAAATTTTGATAATTTTGATAAACCAAAACTTTGTTCAAATATGAATTAGAGATTTTTCTCTAGTTCTTTCATATTAATGAAAATTAAACTTAATACAGAATATCAACTAAATTTTTATTTAGTTTGAAATTTTATATAAAGGAGTTCTTATGGAACTTGCAGATATGATTGCCGAAACTATTTTGGCTAACAAAGGTAAAAAAGTTGTTATTAATCTTAATAAAATTTTTAGAAAGGATTCTTAATGAAGTTTGATCCAATTTTAAAATTAAAACCTGAAGTTGAATTAGAAAAAGGTTTTTCTTTCTTTGAAAATGAAGTTCAAATTTATTTTGAAAATTTTGGTGGTAAATTTAAAAAGGTTTTAAGTTTACTTTATATTATGGAAGAAGCTTTTTTAGATCAAAATGAAATTATCTCTATTAGAGAACCTTTAGTTTTAAATGGTTCTTTTGAACGTGTTCAAAAACTATTTGTTCATGATTTTATTTATTCTTTGTCTGATAATGTTGAACTTTTAGAAAATTTATCTTCTGAATCATTTCCTGTTTTTTCAATTAAAGGTAATTTCTCAGAAGAAGATATTAAGCTTAAATTTGAGGAATTCTCATATAAACTTATGGATATGACTCATGACGATATTGATTTTGTTTCTTTTATTTATAAATATAAAGACCCTGAAGGAAATTTACTTTTACAAGGTAAAATTTCTGCAACAATGAATAATTATTATGTTTCAATTAAAGGTTCTGATTCTGATAAAATTTCTTTAATTAAAGAAAAATATAATGAAAATTTTGAAGAACCTGTTGAAGCAATTAAAGATTTTTATCAAAATGTTAGTGGTATTCGAAGTTCTTATCGTTACAATATAATGCCTTATTCTTTAGAATCATTTCTTTATAATGATAAAAGTTTTATTTGGTTTTTAACTTCAATGGTAAATGAGTTTTTTGAAGAGGATTTATATAGAGATTCAGAAGACCATTCTAAAAAGTTTGTTATTGGAGATAATGATTTTTATAAAAAAAGTGTTATAGGTTCTGGTTGGTTCATTCTTCATGATATTATTAATATAAGTAAAGATTTTGTTAATAATATTCATGATTCTGGTATTTTTGATTTAAATAATTTTGGGCTCGATTCTCGAGAAATGTATTCTTATGAAGCTACTAGTTTTTCTAAAGAATCTAAAACTAAAATGATTCTTTTATCAAAGATTATTTCTGAATTTACGTAAGGGTTTTTTACCCTTACTTATCTTTTTAGATTTCTATCTTTGATTCTTTAATAATAAATATATTATTATCAAATAATTTATTTGTTTGATCTAGTTTAAACTTAAACATTATTAACTCTTCTTTAATTTATATTTAAAAGATACTTCTACTATTTCTATTGTTAGATTATCTAATAACTCTTCTTCAAGAAGATTCATATCCTAACTTACACCAATTTTTAAATCTTTTCTTAAACTTTTAAAGTTTATTAATGGTGTTTTATTTTATATTCACCATTGGTGTTGCTTGTCCCATAATAATTGTAACATTTGAACCATTTTTAATAGCTTCTTTTTGATTGTCCAACTCTCTACTTTTTAAGTATTGATTTGTTGTCATACCAATTTCGTCCATATATGCTCTATCTGCTTTTGCTGAAGCTCTTTCTGCAGCTTCTCTTGCCTTTTCAGCTTTTACTCTTTCATTTTGAGTTTTTACGTTTTGTTTTTGAACTCCAGTTTGTATTGTTTCTTCTACAATTGCTTCTGGTGGCATTACTTTACCTACTGTTACTCTAACTAATTTTACTGGTATTTTTTCTTCTTTTAAAAATTTTGTCATTTTTGTAAATACTAAATTTTCTAAATCTGTTGTTATTTTGCTATCTGTTGTCATTTCAAACATTTTATGATCTTTTGTAAAGTTTCTTACTATATTTCTTAATGGTTCTCTTACTTTATTTATATACCATTTATGACCAAATTTATCTACTAATATAGGTGTTTTCCCTTCTTCGTTCATTAGAGTTAAATGTAATTTAAAATCTACTGGATTATTATCTTTAGTTACTAAATCGTCAAAGAATTCATTTAAATTATAAGGTTGTAAACTTACTCTTACTACTTTTGTTGAAAAAGCTGTCCAAACTAGTCCTGTTTTTATAGGTTTTGGATCTACACCACCTTTACCGAAAAAATATGGTTGATAAATTAAAACAGCTTCTTCACCCTCTGCTACATTTGAAGGTGTACAACCTGTAAATATTAATGAGCTAAAAGCTATTAATGCGAAAATTCCAATTGATTTTAAAAATTTCAAAACTATCTCCTTAATTGATATTTGTAATATTATCTTTAAATTACTTAAATTATTCTTATAACATGTTAATACTTAAATTTATTTAAGTTTAATTTAAAAGGATTTCTTATGAAAAAATATTTTGAAAAAGAAAATATTAAAGTTGCTCTTGAAGAGTCAGAAAAAATGAACATAACAACATATGTTGTTATGTATACCGAAGGTGCTGAAGCTGTTTATAAAGTTGAAAATAAAGGACCTATGTTTTATTTAATTCCAGTGGAAACTGAAGAAACTCTTATGGTTATTGAAACTTCCATTGAAGATATTGAAGCTGAATTAACAAAAAACTATCCTAATGGATATGTTGTTGTTAATGCTTTTGGCATTATGGGCTTATCTCAATTTTTATTTGAAAATAAAGGTGGATTTCTTGACATATTTGAAAATGACATGCAAACTACGCCTTCACAATCTTGGGCTATGATTGGAGCAGCAGCAGCTAATCTTAATAAGCCTGTTAAAATTGGAGATATAACTGTTCTTCCTGACAGAATTCATTCTTTTACATACAAGTTAAAGATTGAAGACGAATTAGGTGTAAGACATACTTACACTTTAGATATTTCAAAGTTTTAAAAGTTAAGGGCTTTTGCTCTTAACAGCTCTGTTTAGAGTTATTCATTGATAATCTCTTTTATTACTTCTTTAGGATAGGTTTCTGGTAGATTATAAAACTTTATATCTCCGTCAGAATTTATATTTAATTTCTGGACATAATTGATATTCTTAAATTAGAATGTTTCGAAAATTCTTCAGAAACTAAAATGATTTTATCTTTAACTGATTTTGTTTTTTCTAATAAACATTTAGCTGAAGAATGTTTAAGATAGAGTTTTTCTCTATCTTATCTATTTAGATTAAATAAGTTTTAAGTTCTTATATGTTATTATTTTATATATTAAAAAAAGGATATTTTATGTATAACTTTTCTAAAGCTTCTAAAATCTTATTTTCTAAATTAGATAAAAAAATAGATAAAAATACAAAATTCTCGTCTAAATATGCCGAATTAAAAGTTGATCTTATTAGAGAATTAGAACTTTATTTTAGACATATAAATGATATTGTTAATTCTGATTTAAAATTTAAAGAAACTATTTTAAATGATTTAAGAGAACATTATAATAATTTATTTTTTAGTGTTACAAAATCAAATCCAAATATTCTTGAGTTTGGTTTGTTAAAAAATAAAAAAATAAGAAAATTTTATAAAAATGAACTTTTATCTTATATATATTCTATAATTGATACTAAATTTAAAAGATCTCTAATTGAAATTAAAAATGAATTTATTAAAAAAGAATTTTCAATTGGAGATAAGGTTTATTTTATCGGTGGAGAATTTGAGACAGAAACTTCTATTACTTGTGGTATTATAACTAAAATTACCGAGGATTTTATTGATATTAAATATTTTTATTGTGGAAATATTTTATATTTAAAATTAAGAAAAAATAATTCTTATAAACTTTTTCATAACTTAGAAAATTGTTTTAATCAACTAAAAGAAAATTTATATTCAGATATTTATGAATTAACTGAAAAAGATATAAAAGAACTTTTATCTAACTAAAGAATCCTTCTTTAACAGGGCATGGTTCTTTATTGGAGTTTTTGTTGTTATATATGATTATGAGAATAGGAATTTGAGATTATTAAATGAAGACAAAATTATTGATCAAATCAATATAATATATCAAAAATAAGGTTTTTAAGTATTTTATAAGCCTAAAATATTTATAATTTGATTAATAAAGTAAAGGAATTTAAAATGAAATATATGTTGAAAGCAAAATGTGAAGAATTATTAAATGGACAAGGTAAACTGCTTTTATTGTCTTATGCCGGATCAAGGTTACATGGAACAAATACTGAAAATTCTGATTTAGATATTAAAGGTGTTTTTTTACCAAATCTACAAGACAGGTTAAATCAGACAGATCAAAAAGTAATTAAATTCTCAACAGGTGACAACTCTTCTAAAAATGGATCAGAAGATATAGATATTGAACTTTTTAATATGTTTAATTTTATTGATATGCTAACGACAAATGATTCTGCCGCCGTTGAACTATTATTTTCAACATACAATCGAGATATGGTTTTGTTTGCTGATAGTCTTTTTACGATTATACTTCAAAAAAATAGATTAAATTTACTTTCTAATTCAGTTGATAAAATGACAGGTTTTGCATTTAAAATGGCAAATAAATTTATTATGAAGGCTGAAAGATTATCAGAATTAGACGAGGTTTTGACATTGTTAAGAGAACTTCCTGAAAGAGAATCTCTTGAAGATAATGAAGATAAAATCTTATCCATAATTAATAATCATGAACACAATTCTTTTGACGGTGAATATTTTATTTTATTAAATAGAAAATTTAGAAAGAATTTAAAAGTTAAAGAATTAAAAAAACTTCTTAATAAGATTAAATCTAAGTATGGTAGAAGAGTAAAAGATATCCAAGAGGATAAAGTAGATTACAAAGCACTTTCCCATGCTTTAAGAGCATTTGTGGAAGCTGTTTATATTTTAGAAGATAAATTTATAACTCTACCTTTACCTGAGGCTGATTATCTTTTAGAAATCAAACAAGGAAAACATAATGTAGATACAGTGAATCTTGAAATCGAGAGATTAAGTGTTTTAATCGATAATTTAACAATGGAATTAGGGGAAGCTAATATTAAGAAATTTGAAGTATTAAATGAATTAAATTCTTGTTTGTACAAAATCTAAATATAAAAAAGAATGATTGCTTTATCGCAAAATTTAAAATAATTAAGACTGGTTTGTCTTTTCATGTTAAATACATAAGAGATTAATTAAATAACCCACTCTAAATGGCGAGGTCTTATGGCTTTAGTTGATAAAAAAATATTAAACGCTAAAAGCATAACATACCTCTTTTTAAGAGATATGTTTTAAATCTTTTATTTGTACAATATCTTCAGATATATACATTGATTTTTCTGAAGAATGTATACCTGGATAACCGGTTATAGCTGATTGTTTTAAATATGGAAATTCATTATTTAATTTTAAAAATACTTCATTTTTATTGCAGCTTTTAGTTTTATCTTTAACTATAATTCCTTTTCCGTATTTTTTATGTTCAACTTTATCTCCTATTTTAAAACTCATTAAAAATCCTTTCTATTTTAAATTAATTTCTTTTTTTTGAAATTTATTTGTAGTAGTATTAGTTTTATTAATAAAATTAAAAAATTTCAGATTAATTTAAAATATTCAACTTCTATAATAGCTAATTTATAAATAAAATTAAACAAATATTCAGATACTGTTGATTTATTTAAAAAATATTCTAATGAAGTTAATTCTTCTGTATGGTAATTTATATCAGCGTCTTCAATTTCAATATTTCCTATATAAAATTTTAAAGTTAATGAAGCTTTTCTAAGTGATAAATCAATTAACTTTTTTAATATTTCTATATTAATATCAAGTTCTTTGCTTATATCATTTAAAAAGTCTATTTTTATTTCATTTTCTATTTTTCTTATATTCTCATGTAACTTTTTTTCTATTTCTGATATTTCATTTTCTATTTTTAAATCTTTATTTTTTATTTTTATATAGTTTTTATATTTATTAGAATAAGCTTTTCCAATTGATAATCCTGTTTCTTTATCTAATATTTCTCCATTAGAATTTTTTAAAATAACAGTTATTTTATATAATTTAGATTCTAAAACTTTTTTCTTTTCTGAAAAATTTTTAAATATTTCTTTTCTTTTTTCTTCATATTTCAAGTAATTCATTACTTATCCTTTTTTATTTTATAATAAAAATTATACTATTTATTCATTTAAAATATTCTTAATATTAAGCTATATTTTAGTATATATTCTATATAATTCTATTATAAAATTTAAGGAACTTATTATGTCTAAATATAATCGAACTTTTCATTTTTCTTTTTCTCCTGAAATACATTCAGACGATAAAACTATTGATAAAAAATCTGAACAAAAAAACTTTTTAAAAGATATAATTATTACTGAAAAATTAGACGGTGGTAATGCTTGTTTAAAAAATGGTAATGTTTATGCTAGAACTCATTCAGTTCCAACTGAACATGCTTCTTTTTCTCAATTAAAACAAATTAATGATTTTTTAATTAATGTAAAAGAATATTCTAATTTATCTTCTTTAGATATTTTTGGTGAAAATATGCAAGCAATACATTCTATTGAATACACTAATTTAAAATCTCCTTTTTATATTTTTAATATAAAAAATAATAAAAATAATTTTTGGTTATCATATAAAGATCTTGAAATGATTTCTAAATCTCTTAATTTACCTTTGGTTCCGGAAGTTTATCGTGGTAGTTTTGATTCAATTAGTGATTTACAAGATTTTCTTGATAAAGAAATTGAAAAAGAAAGTTTTCTTGGTGGGTCTAGAGAAGGTTTTGTTGTTAGACCTTTAGAATCTTTTTCTGACGATATGTTTTCTACTCATGTTGCTAAATATGTAAGAAAAGGACATGTTCAAACAGACGAGCATTGGTCTAAAAATTGGAAAGAATCTAAAATTGATAGTCAATTTTGGGAAAATTTTTATCAAAATTAAAAGGTTTTTTTATGATTAAATTATTTTTATTTTTATTAATTACAATTCAGCTTCATGCATTTTTAGGTATTAAACCTTTAAATATTAATGAGAAAAAAGGTATTAATGGTAATTTAGGTTTATCAGCTAAATATTCTCAAGGAAATACAGATAAAAAACAAATTAACTTATCTGCAGATACAAAGTATTATGCTAAAGATAAAATTTATTTTATTTTAGTGAATTATTCTTTTGGTGAGTCTAATAGTGTTCGTGATACTAATAAAGGTTTAACTCATTTAAGATATTTAAAGAAACTAAATTCAATTTTTGATTATGAAATATTTACTCAAATTGAGTTTAATGAATTTCAGGATTTAAAACTTCGAAGTGTTACTGGTTTTAATTTAAGAAATAAAATTGATTTTTTAAAATCTTTTTATATTGGTTATGGCTTAATGTATAGCTATATGAAGCCAAAAGAAATAACTTATTTTAATAAAATTCGAAAAGATATTGTTGGTAATTTATATTTGTCTATGACTGAAGATATAACTAAAAATCTTAATTTTAATTATCTTGGATATTATCAACCTATAATTAATAATCTAAGTGATTTTAGAATTTCTCAAGTTTTTCAATTTGATAATAAAATTAATAAAAAATTTATGATCAGGATAGAAGCTATTTATCAATATAATGAATCTCCTTATTATGGAATTGAAAAGGAAGATTTTTCTACAAATATAGGTCTGATATATAAATTTTAATTATTTGGCTTTTTCATAAAAATTTCCATTTAATTCTGTATTTGCAAAATATGTTTTAAAATATTTATTTTTATATAAATCTTTTTTTTCAGAATATTCAATATTAAATACATATTTTTTATTTTTTAGCCAATTTTCATATAAATCACATTCATTATAAACATGACATGATTCATTTACTGCATAATCATAATCATTTGTTAAATCATTTAGTTGAAGTAAATCATTCTTTAAAATAGTTTTTAATCCTAGTGAATGTGCATATCTTGATAATTCTCTATTATAATCTAATTGATCTTTATAAGATAAATCAAATCCTGTATTGTTTGTATATCCGTCCATATTATCAAAATCTACACCATAACAACCCTTATTTTTAGCTATATTTATTCTATCTTTCATTATATTAACTATATTTTTATTTCTTATATCTATCCAATTTTCTCCATTCCAGCCTTCTAATTCATTTCCTAAATCTTCTGTATTAAATTTATTTTTATCTTCTCTCCAATTTTCATAGCTTCCTGCACTAAAATAACAAAATACTTTCTTATTCATATCTTTTAATTCTTTGATTTCTTTTTTTGTTGTATCAAATAAATCTATTACTATTGCATTATATCTTTCTATATTTGGATATTTTTCAATATCATTTGTATTTTTATTTAAAAAATAAAATAATTCGATATCATTATTATCTTTTTGATTTATATCTCTACAATTACTAACTAATAGCATTATTAATACTAGTCCAAATATTTTATATATTTTCATTTTATCCCTTTTTTTTATTATTATAATATCTTTTTTTTACACAAATATCATATTTTAATCTAATTTATTACAAAAATTAGATTTAATTCTTCTTTTAATTTATAAAATTTAAGTATTTTTTAAATATTTTTTATGTATAATTACATTATCCCAATGAGAAATCATTAAAGCTTTTTAAAAGTTGACTGACTAGGGACTCAGTCTATTTAGTTGTAATGCCATTGGTTGCATTACCTAAATTAAAATAATAAGGTCATTATCGATCGACGGGATAATGGTAAATATTAATTTAGTAGGTTAATTGCCTTGTTATAAAAACTTTCATGTACTTTATCTTTAAAAAGGCCTTTTTATGAAAAAACTTACAAAAGAAGAATTAAATAGTCATATTGACAATCTTTTAGATATCAAAAATTCTATTGATTTATCAAAAATTACTATTTTAACAGGTTCTAATGGTTCTGGGAAATCTCTTATTGCTCAGCAATTATCTTTTAGAGTTGATTCTGAATTGAATGGTCGTATTAAAAGTATTTCTATGAATACTCGAACACAAAATAATCCAGAATGGGGAGCTTTATCTAATGTTATGTCAGATACTCCATGGATCGCAACTTCTCAAAATACACTTTCTCTTATTCAAGGATTAATTAACGCTACTAAAGAAGATAATACAAAATATGTTATTCTTGACGAATTTGAAATAGGTTGTTCTGAAGAAACTATTCTAGCTTTAGTTGAATTAATTAATAATTTAAATTTAAATGTTGGTATGTTAATTATTACTCATTCTAGACTAGCTGTTAAAAATTTAAAATTTGATAATTTTGTAAATATTGAAGGTCTTTCAAAAGACAAATGGTTAACAAGAGAAGTTATTCCAACAGATCTCGACCTTTTAGAAGAAAATCAATTATTTTCTGCTATTCGAGATCGTATGAAAGAAAAATAATTTAATCTTTATATTTTAAAAATAAAGGTCTTCCTTTTTTTATATATATTAATTCTTTAGAACCATTCATTTTATATAACCTTTTATATAAATCTTCTTTAAAATTAAAATAATCTGTTTTATATCTTGTTGGTAAGATAAATATATGTTCATGATTATGTAAGATTTTATCTTTAATTAAATCTTCAATTTTTTTATCATTATATATTTGATCTACTGGATTTATAATAGAAATATTAAATTTTCTACTTATTCTTAGTAAGAATGCCATTCCGTATATATAACTTCTATTTTTATTTATTAAAAATTCTGTTAATCCAAAAATAAATTTTTCATAATTTTTTTCCTTTTCTTTTTTTAATAGAATAGATATAAAATATCCTAATTTTAATGAATCTGTATATTTATCTTTTCTTGATAAATAAATAACATTTAAATTATCTTTTATTTCTAGATTAAATCCTTTATTAAATATATTAAAATAATCTGAATCTTCTTTTATAAAATCTTTTAAAGATTCTAAATCTTCTTCTATAAAAATTTCTTTATTTAAAATATTTACAACTTTTTCTAAAGTACCTTCCTTCCCATATTTATTTAATATTTCTGATATTGATTTTTCAATATACGGCATATACAGCATTTTTCTTGTATCTTCTGAATCATAGTTTATTAATGATAATAAAATATAACTTAAACCTTTAATTATATGTTCATTTAAATGTTCATTATCTTTTTCATATAATTTAAATAAATTAATTTCTAAATTATCTATTGTTATTGGAGTTACTTTATTTTTTTCTATTAAAGATTCAAACTCATAATTATGAGTTACTAAGAACAATTTTTTATTTTGTTTTAATTGACTTTCATGTAATTTATTTAAAAAAGTTACTCTATCAGAATTTGAACTTGTTAATATAAAAACATTTGGATTTGTATCTGTATTAAATTCGTCAAATTTAAAATCTTTTATAAAATTATTTTTTAATGATAATCCTTCTTTTGAATTATTTTGTTTATAATATTCTGCAGTAGTTTTTTCTTCTAATAAATCGAAATTAAAATTTTCTAAATTAGAATAATTTGCTTCTATTTTATAATCTACTGTATCTATATAGTAAAAACCATATTTTCCTAAAATCTTATTTAAATTAAATTTTAAATCAATATATTTAAAAAAGTTTTTAGTTATATTTAATAATAAATAATAATCTTTTTCTTTTGTTTCTGCTATAAATATAAACATTCCTTGTGGAATTAATCCAATTGATAAGATTTCACGTCTTATATATTTATTCATATTTTCAAAATAAAAATTATTTGTACTTTCTTCTAGTTTATAAGCTAAAAAATATCTATCTTTATATTTATATAATCCTTCTTTTGTTTTTTTTGCTTTTTTAAAATCTTGAAGTGTTATTTCTTTTTTATTTGATTTTAATAAATTAAACATTTTTATATCCTTAAATTTTTCTTTTATTATATCTTATTTAATTTATATTACATAATAATAATTCTTTTTGAATTAAATTAAATTTAAAGGTTATATTATGAATAAATATTTCAAAGAATCTGATTTAAAGACAGCTTTAAATAATGTTCAACATACTGGTTTAACAACATTTATTATTGTCGATAATTCTTATTTATTTAAAATTGGTTCTGTTTATAGAGACGATAACATTGAGTTTTTATTAATTTCTTTGCATAAAAATAATGATATTTCTATTTTTGATAGTATTGAAGCTCTTGAAAATAAATTATCTGATATTGAATACGAAGTTATTAATACAGAGGGTTTAAAAGGTTTACAATCTTATTTATTTAGAGAACATTGTGGTCTTTGTCAATTATTTGATAAAAATGTTAGATTAAAAGAAAAAACTTCTTTAATTATGTTGAATCTTATTTCACGTAGTTTAAATAAAGAAATTACTATTGATAATCATTTAACATTTGTTCCTGACAATAAACATGCTGTTAATCATACAGCAAAAATCAAAGATACTCCTAATGGATATCCTTATCATAAAGATATCTTAGACTTATCCTTGCATGATTGGATTTAAGAGCTTTAATAGCTCTTAAATTAACTTTTAGTTATATATTTATTACTCTATAATAAGAATTTCTTAGTTGATAATTTAATTTTACACTTGATACATTGTAAAAATCAATATCTCTAAATTTTTCATGACCATAAGATTCATGTATATGTCCAAATATATGTAATTTTAAATTTTTTAAATCTTCTATTTTTGCTTTTAAGGCTTTTGAACCAACATGTTCTCCTCTTAAAACTTTATCTAAAATTCCATATGCTGGTCCATGTGTTATTAATATATCTATATTATTATCTATAGTTTTTTCATATAATTCAAATAAATCATTTTCTTCTTTCATATATGCCCAGTTATAAAATGGAGGTGTCCAAGGCGATCCATGAATTTTTAAACCGTCAATTACAATTGAATTATCTTCTAAGTATATTAATCCTGCCTCTTTTATTATTTTTAATGCTTTTTCTTTATTTTCATAAGTCATAAAGTCATGATTACCTGATATAAATATTTTATATTTAGCTGGTTGTTTCTCAAACCATTTTATAAAATTTATAAAATCTTTTTCCATTGTGAATCTTGAGCTTGAGTAATCTCCAGAATGTAACAATATATCTGATTCTTCTAGTTTTATATACTCATGTTTTTTATGTGTATCTGATAATGCTATTATTTTCATGTCTTTATTATATACAAAATTATATTAATTTATCTTTAAGTATATTTTAAATATAATATCTAATAAAATAAATAGGATTTATTATGACTTTTGATTTCTCAAATTATATTCTTGAAAGTAATGCTGAATATATTAAATTAACTAAAGATTCTCAAAAACTTTTTTCTCAATTAACTTATATTATTAAGTTTCCAAGAAAAGAAGCTATATCTATTGATTATTATGAGTTTAAAGATAATCAATCGAAATATATTGATTATGTTCTTAATGAACCTAATTCAAATATTTTAAATGAATATAGTAGAAAAGTTAATGAAACTAATAATTTTATGATTTCTTTTTATAAAGAACAAAAAGAAAGATTTTTAAGAGACTTATCTGAATATTTTTCTATTGATTATGAACGTATTCTAAAAATAATTGAAGCTTCTGTTTTTTTATTTAAAAATAATGAAAATATTTTAAATAAATCTTATTTTGAGCGTTCTGATATGTATTTTATATATAATATAATTAATTTTAAAGTTTTATAGGAGTTTTATATGATAGAACAACACCCTTTATATTATATATCTAATTTTATTAGAGATTTTGAAACAGATATTTTATTTGAACATATTGTTGAGCGTTATAATTTAGAACAAGATCAATATAAATTTAAAGATAAAATTGTAAAATCTCCAAGATTAATTGGTTTTGCAGCTGAAGGAAATATTGAATATACATATTCAAACACAAAGCATAAGCCTCAACCTTATACAATTCCATTAGAAGGAATAGCAAGAAATATTGAAAATCGTTTAGGTTTGCCTGAAAATTATTTTAACGGTTGTCTTATTAATTTGTATCGTAATGGTCAAGATTCTATTTCTTACCATAAAGATAATGAAAAAGATATGGATCCTAATACTTATATTGCAGTTATTTCTATTGGAGCTGAAAGATTGTTTTGTTTAAAAAATGATAAAACTAAAAAAGTTAGAAAATTCTTATTAGAAAATGGTTCTTTATCTATAATGACTCCTCTTTGTCAAAGAGAATATCAACATGCAATTTTAAAAGAAAAAAATATTCAAGATCCAAGAATATCTTTAACTTTTAGACATTTTATTTGACTTTAAGTTGTTTTATAATATAATATATTTACTTAAAAAAAAGGATTTTTATGTTTTTTAACAGTATTAAAGAAGATAAAGTTTTAAAATTTATAGAATCAAATATTTTTTCTGAATTTTTTAGAGAGAATGGTGATTTAAAAATTAATATAGATACACTTATAAAAAATCTTGCTAAACATAAAAAACCTAGAAAAGAACAATTATTCCCTGAATGGGATATTTTGGAACTAGGTTTTATTAATAATTTATATAAAATTCATTTAGCTATTAAAGACGATCATATTCTTATTTTTGGTTTTCTTGACGCTTTAAGTTCTTATAAAATTTTAATTTCTAATAAATCTTTTTCTAATGAACAGAAATCTGTAATTAATGATTTTAGAAGAAAAGTTCTTAATGTTGATATTGAAGTTAATCATTTTTTATATAATAAGCGTTTTTCAAATATTTCAGGACTTATTTATATTGTTGAATATATTTAAGTTTTTTTGAAGCTTATTTTTAGTATAATAAAATAAAAAGGAAAGTTAATGGTTATGTTTAGAAAAAATGAAAATTGGGATTTTTTAGAAATTGTTTTAACTCGAAATTCTTTAAAAAATGGTGTAAAAGACGCTATTTCTGAATGTCTTAATAATAAATTTAATTCAGATATTGATATTATTCATTTTGAAATTATTTATTCTACTAAAAATGAAATTTCTATTTTAGTATCTTTTGCTATTATTAATTAGGATTTATAAATGAAAACTTTATTTAAATTTAAACAAATTATATTTTTTGGGCTTTTTCTTATTTCTTTAATTTTTACAATTCTTTATTTTAAAAATTTTATTCTTCATTATGAACTATTTCATTACTATAATATAATTTTTAATGATATTCCTGTAACATATACATTATCTTCTTTTAGTCTAAATTTTCAAGGTTATTTAATGTATTTTTTTATTATTTCTATGAATATTCTTTTATTGAGTATAACGATATTTTATTTAAGATATATTTTTGATAATGATATTGATTTTAAAAATATAAACTTTAAAGAAACTTTTATAGCTCATTTATTAGGTTTGTTTTTTCTTTCTTTTCTTTATTTTAGTTTACAGCATGAATTTGATAAAGAAATACCATTAAAAAATTATTCATTATTGACAAAAGAATTTAAATCTAATAAATTTTTAAGAAATTATTATCAAAAAAACTTTGAAAAAGCAATTCCTATATCTTATAGACAGTTTTCAAATTTAATTCGAATTAATACTGAACATAATTTTGAAATAAAAAATAAAAAAGAACAAGCTAAAAAAATTAAAGAAAAAGAAAAAACTTTTAAAGAGTTAATTAAAATTTATAATGAAAAAAAATAAAAATGTTTTGATAAAGTTTCTTGAGTTAAAGATTTTTTAATTGATTATATTTCCAAGATTGATTTTTCTTTTATTGAAAAAAAACTTATCAATCTTTGATATGTTATGACTAAATTAAAAATTGATTTAAAATGTTCTAATGTTGATTTAGCTATTCAAAATGAGTTGAAAGATAGTATAGTTCCTGTAAACTAATCTTTGATTATTAATATTTCTAAAAAAATTATTTAAAGAATTTAATAATAAAACTGATAAAGATAAAACTATTGTTGTTGTAGCTACAGGCTTAATAGAAGTTGGTAGAGACTTCGATTTTGATTGGGCAATTGTTGAACCAGCTTCAAGTAGAAGTGTTGTTCAGACAGCTGGTAGAGTTTATAGACATAGAACAGATTTCTTAAATAATGAAAAAAAATCAAAACTTTATATATTTATAATAAAAGAACCATTTGAATTAATTGAAATAAAAAATCAAGAAAAAGAGAGGGCTGTTTATAAGTATCCTGGGTTTGAGGATAATGAACATATTTTTAAAATAGAAAAAAATATAGAAGATAAAATAGAATATAAAAGAGATTTTGAATCACTTGTAAATAAATCAATTAATGAAACTGATAAATATAATACATTGGTTACTGTATTTGACATTATTGAATGTAAAGATAATACTATTCAATATATGGAAAATAATGTTATAAAATGTAAATTAAAAAATATTTTGAATAATTTAAATCTTGAAGATTGTTTTCAAAATTCAAATGAAATATCTGAAAATGGGGGAATATATTCTAAATTTAGAAAAGGTTCAAATAAATCTGATATGTATTTAAAATATCGTAAAAACAAAGAATTATCATTAATTTCTAATAGTGAAAAATATTATATAATTATTAAAGAAAAAAATGAAACTTTTGTAAATCAAATTTTAAAAAACTATAAAGATTATTTTAATAAACATATTTCTTCAGAAAACTTTGATACTAATAAAGTATTTATAAAAGAAGATAGATTTTTTCATGTTCAATTAATAGAATCTGAAAAAGGTTTTTATTCATACTCTGAACTTTCTGGAATTTATTTTGATATAGATAATTAACCTATATAATTATCCATATTTTTTAAACTTTTTTCTAATTTTGAAAAATTTTCTTTTTCTTTTTTAGTTAAATTTTTTAAATTAAAATTTCTTTCTATTCCCCAAGACTTTTTAATTTTTATTTCTATTTTTTTTGACATAAAATATCCTTTATTTTTATTTTATATAAATTTATCTTAATTTAAGTTTAATTTCCATTCCAATTATCTACTGTTTTTAATTTTCCGTATGTACATGAATTATATTCTATTGTTGGACTTTTATCACAATCGTCATTTGAACAAATACTTTTTACTAATACACTTACGTAAAATCCTGAATTATAATCTTCATTATCATAACAATCTATTCCATATGCTTCTAAATAATTCTTTTTTGACCATGGTATTTTTTTATTATTTATTAATAACGGAGTCCCTGACCCGTCGTCTAAAAATCCGTCATTATCACTATCCCAACTTGTATCTAAGAAATCTAAATCTTCATAAGAATCATTTCCTTGAGATATTTGACTGTATAATATATTTATAATATTCATTGTATCTGATTTTGCTGCAATCATTTTTTCTGAATTTTGATAATTTTGATATTCAGGTAATGCTATACTTGTAATTATAGATATTGTTATTATGACGAATAATAATTCAACTATACTAAAAGCTTTCTTTTTCATTTTTTTATACCTATTTTTTTAATATTATATATTTTAATTGTAAATTATACTAAGATATTCTTTTAAAATTTTATTTAATGGAGATATTTATTGAAGATAATACAGTTAAAGTTATTCTCCCATAAAATCTCTGATTCTATTGGAAAATATTGTTAGTCTTATGAATATGATTTTCTTAATTATAGAAAAATAGAATTTTAAGTAGGAGAAATTTCTCCTACTATATATGTTTATCATAAGTAAATATTGGTAAAAATAATATAAACCAAGTTGTTCTTAAAAATTTTTGTAACTCTTCTGTTTTATAAATTTTATTTGTTGTATATAAAACATTTGACATTTTTAATACTTTTACTTTTTTTCTAATTACTTTTTCTTTTTTTGAAAAAATCATTTTTATTCCTTTAATTTAATATTTGTTCATTAACTAATTCTACAACTACAACTACGAAATTATAATTTGAATTTGGGTAAAATCTATCTGCATAAAATTGACAATCATTTTTTCTATTTATTGCAGCTCTTTCTGTTTGAAATGTTTTCCCTAAATTTTTTGTAAGAGTTAATCTTCCTGAAATATAGTATTGTTCTGTTATTGTTTCTTTAACCATATAAGCTAACATATTTTATCCTTATGTTTAAATTTTACTTTTTAATAAAAAGTATTGTTCTGTAATAATAATTTATTTCATTTTAAGTTAACTTCTTATATAATAAATAAAAAAAGGATTATTATGGGTTGGTTTGGTTATTCTCCATTAGAAGGAGAACCTGGTATGGATTTTCAAGACGAATTAGGTTGTTTTTTAGGAATTAATTTTTCCGAAGAAACAGATAATCTAAAAGTTGCTTCACTTCTTCAAGAAAAAACAACTGATATTTTAGATTTTTTAAGAGATTTTGATTGGAATCAATTTAAAGAACCTGGAATGACACAATTTTTTTATATTCAAGCATTATTTCAAAATTTTATTGATTATAATGTTCCTATTACAGAACGTATGTATACCGGAGGTATTGTTTTTATTACTACTGATAAATGGGCTGAAGTTGAACCTAAAAGAAAAGAGGCTATGGATAAACTTTTTAGAGAAGTTACTAATAATTATAAATTAAATAAACTTTAAAGTTTAATAAGGGTTAAAAAACCCTTATTTTAAGTTGCTTTTATTAAGAATGGATCTATACAATATATTTCTTCACCAGTTTCAATAAATTGATATTCATGAAGATCTAATGTGTAAGAATCTTTCTCGTTTACTATTTCTGATACTTTTACAATATCTCTATATATGATATAAATCATATTTAAAAGATCTTCTATTCTATTTAAAAATTCTTCTTCTTTATCGATTTCTTCTAAATATTCAAGAATCATTTCTTTTAAATCTTCTTTATCATATGTATATTCTAATGTATCATATTTTCTTAAACGTCTATCTCCAATATCTTTATAAACAAAAGAACATGCTTTTTCTAAAATATCACTTTCAACTTCAATATTATTTTTTAATTCTTCCATAAAAAAAATATCTATTCCATTTTCTGATTTTATATAATCTAAAAAAGGAACAATATCAAAGTCATTTGCATAATCTATCCAATCAAAGTAGTCATTTTCTTCTTCAGCTTCTTCTTCTGATTTAAAATCATTTTCTTCTAACCAACATTTTAAAGCTTTATCTCTTTCTTTTTCAGTATCAATTTCTAAAATTTCTAAACCTACAACATGTTTAAAAATCTCTTTTTTATATTTATCTTTTGTTAAAATTAATACTGGATTATTAAATTTTTCAAAAATATTATCTGGAACAAATAATTGATCAAGTTTTATTACTGTTGTAAATAATCCTGAAGCAATTATTTCTCCAAAATTTATTTTTTCTTTTTCTCCACAATTAATATTGTAATCTTCAACTCCCAAATAATTATTAAGAACTGTTCTAATTGTATCGTCTTCGTAAGCACCTACTCTTTTAATCATGTTTGTCATAATTAATCCTTTCCTAAATTTTAGTATTAAATACTTTCTATTTATGTAATATTCTTTTTTTTATAAATATGTTTATTACATATTGCTTTTTCTTCAAAAGAAAATAAATTAATATGGAGTTAATATGAATGATTATTATGAAAAAAATAGTAATAGTTATATAGTTGAGTCTATGTCTCAAGAAACAATTAAACATATGTTTAAACTTTATCAATTAAGTTTGGATATTTTTAAAGAATATAAGAACCCTAAAATCCTTGATATTGGTTTTGGATCTGGAAGAGATATTCTTTATTTTCAAAAACTTGGTTTTGATATTACTGGTATTGATACTTGTTATGCTTTTTATCAATATGCAAGTGAATTAAATTTAAATGTCTTTTATGAAGCTATTGAAGAACATTATCCTGGCTTTGATAATGTCTATGACATAATTTATTCTATAGGTGTTATTTTTCATTTAAATAAAGAAGAACGTATTTCTTTTTTTAAATCTCTAAGTGAAAAATTAAAAAATAATGGTAAATTTATTTTATCTTATAATACTTTAGGTCGTACTAAAGATAAAGAAAGAAAATTCTACAAAGTTAATGAAGAAGATATTCTAAAAGAATCAGGTATGAAAGTTGTCAAAATGGAAAAAATGTTTGATAAAAGAGGTTTTGAATGGATTACTACCGTTTTTGAAAAAAAATATACTTAAGGAAGAGTTTTTAACTCTTCTTTATTTCTTTTAGAAAGTTTTAATAACAGATAGTTGAAATCCCAATGGTCTTTAGCCGTTGGGTTGAAAGCGTTTTGACTTTTTTTGTTATAATCTCTCTATGATTCTTAATTATTTAGAATCATGAAACATGGTTTCTGGAACAGAAAACCAGGTGGGCCTCTCGGCATGCCGAATCTTCGATTACTTCTTAAGTTTTCTTAGAAGCCCAATTGTCTCAGCTTGCTGAGCTGTTGGGTTGTTCACTGAACGAAATAAATTTTTTAAACTTAAATAAGTTTTAGTTGTTTAGAGCATAATCTACAAATATATTTTGTTCCATTTTTCATTCTTGAAGCTCTATTAGAAGATACGTATCTTTTTCCACAACCACATTTTATTAATTTATCTGATTCTTTTTTCTTTATATTTCTAAAAGAAGCTGTTGTTGCAGTAGGATTATTAATTCCTAAAATTTTCATTATTAACTTCCATTTCTCACCATGAGCTGGAACACTTCCATATAATACATATACTATCATATGAGAATATTCATGTATTATAACTTCTTTAAAATCTTTAAATTTTGAATCTTTAAATACACTTTTATTAAAAACTATATTTAATTTATTTTTTCTATTTGAAAAATATCCTATAGTTTGACTAGATTCTAAATTAAATTTAATTGAATAATTTAAATCTAATTTAAAAAGTCTTTTTACTTTTTTATCTAGTTTTTTTAATAGTTTATTTAGTTTTTTCTTTTTCATACTTATTCAATAATATCATTATCATTTAATAATCTAATGTTTCTACTTCTATTTGAAAATAAAAGTACAAATTTTGCTTTAAAATAACCATTTTCAATTTTTACTTTATCTTCTTTTTCAAATATACTTTTTTGAATTTCATTTAAAAGTTCTGTTGCTTCTCTATTATATAATTGAAATCCATTTACAGATAAATATCCTGTTCCTGAATATGAAGTTTTTAATTCTTCTATTCTAAAATCCATTTCAATTACAGGTAATTTTTTCATTATAAATGATATTTCTTTTCTATTTACAATATCACCTACTTTTTTACCTTTTGCATTATCTGATAATATTGCAACTGTTCTATTATCTTCTATATTCAAAGCAAATCTTTTTGTTGTTTTTTTTGATAATTGTCCTACTAATTTCATTTAGTATCCTTCGTCTTTAATAGTATTATAGCTATATATACCTGATAATATGCTTTAAATATTCGGTATTATGTAACAGACATATTTAAGAGATATTTAATTATCTTTCTACATATAATATTCTTATATAAATTTTTCTAAATAAGAAGATAAGCTAAAAAGCTAAGACAATTAAATTATCTTTCAGCAATATTGAATACTGAAAGATAATTTTTATCAAATTAAGAATTTTTTAATTTCTCTGAATATTTCTCTATTATCTAAATCCGGATCAGACTCCAAATTACTAACAATTGAGATCGTTCCTCTTTTTGTAAAAATATCTAAAAGGATTTTATCTTTAATTGTTGAAAAATCAATATCCAAAATATCTTCAAAATAGACTTCCTCTACAATATCATAAGATTCTTCTTCAATCCCAAGTTTAGCCCTTGCTGTATAATGATCATTCGATTCATGACATAGTAACATTTTTTCATAACCTAACATAATGCCACCTTCGTATAGTGAACCGTTATATGATATATTGTTTTCTGGTAAATATAAAAGCATATCAGAATCTTCTAAAGAAGCAACATATTTATATTCAGTTGCAAGATCTTTAATAACCTCTTCTGTACTAAAACTATCTTCAAGTCCAACACTATAAAAATACTCATATCCGTTTGGTTTTTCACCATTTATTTCGGAAATAGAAATATCCCCGTCTTCGTCAAGTATAACTTGACAGTTAAAATCGACACCTTCTGTTTGAAGAAAATATTTTTTTCCTTCTTCTATTGAATACACTTTTCCTTCATTAATATATTTACCGTGTTCTAACATATACCCTAAATTTGCTATATCTAATTTCATAAGTTTTATCCTTAATTTAAATTAATATCTTAATAAAAAGATATTTTTCATGTAATAAGGATATTTTTAAAAAAAATCTCTTGCTAGTTTAAATATGAAAAATTCTTTAGAATCTTTTTTTCCTAAAAGGTTTTAAGGTATACATTTATCTGTTAATATGTATATCTCTAGTCTAAAATGGGATATTCTGTAAGGTGATCGACTTAATTTCAACTTTATTATTTTAATTTCTGCCCCTTTGGTAATCTCAATGAATTCATTGAGGAAGAAAGCTAATAGAAATCTTAAAAATAAATATTTTTTTAAATATATGTTTTTTTTTTAAAATCTTTGCTAATACATAATATAAATTTTGTCTGTTGACGCACTTTTTTCATGAGGGTGCCGAGGACGTAAAGGAGATATCATGGAAACATTAAATTTAATTGCCCACGGGGCAATGTTATTAACAGCAGTGTCAATGACACTGCTGTTAATTTATCAGCTAGATCGTTAGATTTAGCTGATAATATTACTTTTAGTAAAAAAATATAAATAACCTTTAATTAACCCAACTATAATTAATCCTATTCCAAATACTACACTTGATTCTATTAATATTTTTAAATATTCATTTATCGTTATATTATGTATAAAATGAATATTATGATTTAAAATACTTCCTGCTACTAAAAACATAGCAATTACTCCAATAATTTTTAAAGTTTTTATTATCCATACTAATTTATATTTGTATCTTATCTACTACTTAATAGACATTTTTTTAATAAATGAATTTAATTGAAACAAGGATACAATATAGAAATTGTAAAAAAGAAAAAAGTTGCTATTAATTTAGCTAAAAATCCAAAAAAATATATGATTAATTTTGTTAAAAGTAATTTAAACAAAATGAGCAATCTTTATTTTATTAGTTCTTCTTTAAATAAAGAATTAATAAATAAATCTTTATTTGATAAAGATACTGAAATTTATAATCAGGATTATATCGGTATATCTACTGATTATAATATTTTTTCTCGAGGTATTGATTTTAGTAATTCTTTAGACGCTTTTGAGGAGTTTCATGTAAATGTTACTGAAAAAGTTAATGAGGCTATTTTAAATTATATTCCTTATAAACTTGAGAACTAGAAGATTCTTTCTTCTAGTTTTTACTCTTTAGTATTTATTATATTATTTTCCTAAAAGGTTTGAAGCATATACTTATCTGTTATTGTATATGCTTCTGGTCTAAAATGGGGATATTCTATAAGGTGATCGACTTAATTTCAACCTTATTATTTTTACTTCCTGCCCCTTCGGTAACTTTAAATTTTCATTTAAAGAAAAAAAGAGCTAACAGGGCTCTTTCTTAATAATAATTTTCTATGTGAACAATATGAATTAACTTAGAAAAAAAGTTAAATTATATTGTTAATTCATTATGCTCCATAGAAAAATTACTATTTTGTAATATAAATATTTTAAAAAAAATATGTTTTTTTTTAAAAATGTTTTTTTTTTTTAATATTTGCTAATACATAATATAAAATTTGTCTATTGACGCACTTTTTTCATGAGGGTGCCGAGGA